>Ga0326513_10000404_pt1 | contig 36382 bp, 48 predicted proteins | sample 2_2465_0518_D_FD_203654 | JGI IMG/M metagenome (GOLD analysis project Ga0326513, IMG submission 203654) | Bovine rumen microbial communities from UC Davis, California, United States - 2_2465_0518 | ecosystem: Host-associated > Mammals > Digestive system > Stomach > Rumen | place: USA...
CTTTCATTTTTTGATCTATTTTTATTAGTTAATTAATAGTTTTAAAGAACACTTATAGCATCTGTTTTTGAAATCTCATCGATGCTCTTAGCTGTTGATGTAATACCATCAGCCTTGAATAACCAACTAGAATTTGATCGATAGAAATGACCAAGTACAATTGCTTCTTTGCCAACAAATGAATTACTATCATTTGCAAGACTGTAAGCACAGAGTACTTCATCTGGATCATTAGCCTTTCCTGTATAAATTCTCAGACCAATGTATGGAATCTCATCGAAGGTCTGGTGAGTGTAACTATTAAGAATAGCTACAACTTTTGTAACCTTCTTATCGATGCTATTCAGACCAATAGCAATAGTTTCATTATCACTATCATCAGGCTCGCCACTATCACCAGTACGATCATCACCACTATGTTTAATATTACCAAGTCGTGATACCTTGTGGCCAAAATAGACTTTTTCTAGTAGTGTATTGTCATCACTGTATAGCAACAATGAAGCATCCAAGTCTACAGCCTCTGTTTCATCATCTGAACCAAACAGTTTGCTAAAGAAAGACTTGTTGCCTTTCTTAATAGCTCCCCAATTTGCTCCAAAGAAAACTTTATTAAGATTAGATGTACTTTCTGTACCATCCTTAGTCAAATTAATTGACTGACCTTTAGTAAGGTTAATCTTCGGTGTCTTACTAATATTAAGTGCCATATCTATATATTTAATATTCAGTTAGTTATCATGATTATGCATTGCCCTCTACTGGAATACCATACTTAGCAAGCTCTGAAACAAGATCGTTCTCATTACAATCTCCAAGAGCCTTGTACTTCCACTCACCTTCGTGCAAATAAAGCATGCAGAATTCGAGTGTAGTCTCTGTACTATGGTCCTCATCGAGCTCATAAACTAGGTCTGCGATGTTGTTTGAACCATAGTACAAACGTGCTACTGGTTTCTTAACCTGACCAAAGTTCTGATTTCTTCCCTTACCGTCGTAAATGTTTATGACAAAAACAATTGCCTTACAACGTGGATCAAGCTTTGAAAAGTCAACAGTAATGACTTCATCATCGCCATCACCAGAACCAGTACGGTTATCACCAGAATGGATAACTGCATTGTTAGGGTCTGTAGGCTTTCCATCAGCCGTCTTATTCAAAGAATTGTAGAATACAACGTGACTGTCACTAAGTGCCTTACCATTCTTGTCATCCAGCTCAATAGCTAGAACATCAAGATCAACATCAGCACCTGCAGTTGCAACGTCCCAAGAAATACCAACCTTTACATTCTGTACTCCTTTTGTCAACTTTACATTTTGACCCTTTGTTAAATTAATTGCCATAATTTTGTTTTTTTAAATTGTTAATAAATATAATTATTATAGGTTATTATACTCCTCCTCATCGTTTGAATCAGATGAACTAGATAGATCACTCTCTCTCATCTCACTGCTAACTTCAGCAGAAATTCTATCAAGATTCATGCGATTGTTAAGCTCTGTCTGAAGAGACTGAATTCTATCAAGGGAGCTATTAAGCTCGGCTCTTGGAATATCCACAGTTGTTGCTAGCTCTGTCTTAATCATATTAAGTTCAGTAATGTTAGCATCATACTCAGCCTTAGAAGTCTCAATAGAGACCTTTAGTTTCTCTAGATTCTTCTCTGACTTGTCTATGTTAATGAAAGCCTGATTCTTCATCTTAATGAACATCATAGCATTCTTCTTATACTGTTCGATTGGATGTCCCTTTGCTACCGAGTTCTCATAATCCTTCTTTGCCTGACGAGCCTTAGCCTCAAGTTTACCAGGCTGGTCTTTCAAATTAGGCAAAATTGTCTTCTCTAGGTTCTCACAAGCAATTCTCATCTCTGTCTGACCAGTCTTGAAAGATGCGTTCAGCTTATTAATAGCATCTTCTACTTCTGCCATTGCTTCCTGTTTCATAACAGTGGCAGTTCTCAGAGAGTTGGTTGCATCATTGATATTTCCCCTAAAAATAGTGAAAATAGTGCAAGCAAACTTCTCAAGAGATCCACGCTGGTCACTAGGCTTGTTCTTACCTGTAAAATACTTAAATACCAAAATTAGTAAAATAATTACTAAAACTGAAATAATAATCTGTAACATTTTTTTAAATTTTTAAAAATTAAACTTATAATTAATTGTTTTTGGAAAAATAAAAAAAGGTATCTTCGACTTTCACAAGCCAAAGATACCTTAAAAATCAATCAAAACATTCAATTCTTTTCTTGTGTTGAAAATGTTCCTAAACTACTTTCACAAGCAATTTAGAAACCATACATTATTGCTTTTTCTCGAACAACTCATAGGATTTTAATAATTATTTTCACAAACAATTATTAAAATTTAATTTGAATAGATTAATAGAAATTGATAAATAATGTTTTGGAAAAAACCCAACATACTTTCACAAGCACATTGGGCTGAATACTTAAAAAATTAAAATCTGAATACAATTAAACTTTTTAATAAAACTTTGCCTCGGGTTTCTTAACTATTTTCACAAACGGTTAAGAAAATAGAATTATGGTTTGTAATTGTATAATTATAACTTTCTGTTTTGGAAAAAGACTTAGATAATTGCCTTCACAGGTTTTCTCTAAGTCAAGTATGTACATATAATACACTAAGAAACAATTTTACTTTCTATACCTAATTTCACAATCAAGCATAGAACCCACATATTATCATAATCATGTTATTATCAATTATAAGAAATTAAGCCTGTCCTAAAAGTCATTTTTCTATCAAAAATCAGAAAGGTCTACAAACTTTACAGTAACCTCTTTGCCTTCGATTTTAGCAGAAAAAAGAATAGTCGGATTGCCATCACCATCAGTTGGACTTACTTTTGGTGTTACTTCTAATTTACCAAAATCAGTATATGCTGATGCTGTACATACATAACCCAAGTCCTTTGGCTCAATATCCTGTAATCTAAATGTAAATACATCTCCTGGAAGATATCCATATCTAACAATTACGGCAATATACACATCATTACTTAAGAACTTCTCTCTCTGCTCCTTATCAAATTTTGCAATTGTCCCTAGTTTTTCAATAGGAAGCCCAGTATTCATATTTAATGATAGATTTTCACAAAGCTCATTAAAATTAGAATCTTCAACTTGTCTGTTAAACATTGACATTGGAACAAAGCTATAAACATCTTCTGTTGAAGACTGATCTTCTAGAATTGAGATGCCAAATGAATTAACCCTGCATGTTTTCTTCTCTTTTTCACTATTATAATCAACTGGTAGATAAGTAACTTCATAAGTACCAGTTTCAGAATCAAACTTTGAAACACTAATAAGCATAACAACCTCACACTCTCTATCTCTGTTTCCAGTCTTTTCATCATACTTAAAAGTAAGCATCATTATGTTTGATCCCTGATACCTCAATAGTTCACCATTACAAGGGTAATACTTAAACATGTGTTTTACGGTATCAAATTTAAAAACATTTGTCCACCATTCTAAACTTTTCTCTTCCTTCATCTATAAAAATTTTAATGATTAATAAATACTATTATCTAATTTATAATGTTTATACTCACCATTGCTTGAGTACACAATTAAGTCAGTTAGCCTATTATTTCCGTCAAAAGTGGCTTTTGCAGCAGTTACCCAATCTGGAGTTAAGAATACATAATCTGTAAAATGCTCACTATCAGACACTTTGGTTACAAATTTTTTAGTTCTTAAACACTTCAGGTGACGAACTAGCTGATTTCTTGACCTATGAGCCTCTTGTTTAATAACAATCTCTGTATGATCTGGTGCAGCCGAATACAAGATTTCAACTTTTGCCTTATTATTCTGTGGAATATCTTGTGAAACTCCAAGACTATTCACATGAGAGATTAAAATAACATTAAACTCTGAGCGTTTAGCATCAATCTGTGCCATACTTTGTATAGCCAATAAAATAAAGACTAAAATTAATAATAATTTTTTCATAGATTTTTATATAGAAAATTTAACATAACAGTTATCACTATCTCTAAGATTATAATGAGAAACCTCACCTATGTTATAATACCTATTTATCTGAGACATTTCAGTTTTTATATAAAGACCGCCATAAGTACTACCAAAATATATTTTATCCATTTTGAGATTAATACAGATAAAAGATGAATTTTTCTTTTTAATGCCCATTTTATTAAAAAGAAAAAGTGCAAAATCAGAACCATATACATAACGATTCGCATAAAATGTCTCAAATAATTTTACAAAATCTTCTACACTACAGTACTCAGGGTCATCAGTTAATACTACCCTACTAACAATATATGGAGCATCATCACCACTAATAGCAGAAGTTGTATCTTTAATTACTAAATTACCAAATGAAATTGTATTACTATCCTCATTACCAGTACTTATAGAAATTAAGCTATTTTTGTATACAGTATATTTAATTCTAGTTTGGGGATCAATATATGTTTCTCCAACGAGATCTCCAACTTGTACAACTGCATCCACAGTAGTAACATCATTAAGATAGCTATCCTTAATACAAGAATAAAAGTTAGTGTAAGTGTAATCAAAAGAAATTTTAAACTTCTCTCCTCCTTGACTTTTTAATAAATTCTTAATAGAAAAGTAGTTCTTACAATCTTTTTCATTATCAGTCGTTACTTCTACTCCATCAAATACTGCTGTTTTCATGATAATATTATTTAATCTTTATTACTTATGTAACGTATTACATAATAATTACAATAAGAATCACTATAGTAAAATTCTATTCTAGAATTACGTAATGATAACACTCCACCACTATAAAAGTAAGGATCAATCAGATTAGACTCTTCAAAATCACTATCAAAACAGAGAATTTCTCTATTTGTCAATTTTCTTCTCATATTATTAACGACAAACTTACCAACAAATGTAAATGTTGAATAATTATTTAGGTCATCATTATCAATAGAAAAGTTAGGATCTGATGGGGAAATAGATATAATGCCATCATATACTTCAAAAGTCCTGTGTATAATTCTTACTTCCTTATCAAATTTAAGATTGACATTAACGGTTAGATTAAGTGGAACATCGTCAGGAACACTACAATGTTTAATTAGTGCTACTTTTTCTACAATAAAACTTTCTTCCTTTTCTTTATCATTACTATCAACTAAATGACAGAATTTATTAATAATGTGATTTTTCATTTCTTTTTACTACTTAATTTAAATAATTGAGAAGATTTATCTTCAATTGTTAAATATTCACAAGCAGAAAGTTCATTAGAAACATTATTATAGTAATGTTCTATTCCTTCCTCACTAATATTCCCAGTTACATAAATTGTATTAATAGATGCTTCTATTTTAAGAAAAAATGAACAATGACAAATAATATCTACAAGAAATCTTTTAAAGCCGATTGTTTTTCTTTTTAAGTTACTATCAAATAATTCCTTGTTTATAAATGCAATACATCTTCCATCTAATGATCCAGTTGCATAGGGAATTATTGTTCCTACTCTGATAATTTCTTCAGAGCTATCCTCATCTTTGATAAAAAGAGTGCTATTACAAAATACTGTAGCAGTATTAGATCCAACTTTTAATTCAATTGGAGTCCCTCTATGTATTGATATAGTATTGTGTCTCGTATTTTGATTAGGATTAATATCACCATCAAAAACATTATTAAAAGTAAACACAAAATCATTATCACCATTCTTACTCTGAAGATCAGATCTAACAAGTCTATCAAATTCTTCTATAAGACATATATCAGGAAAAGTACACGCTCTAAATCTTAGAGGACTATCTAGAGAAAAATCTTCCATAACTTATTACTTAATTATAACCACCATTAAGGCCCTCATTATATGCTACTGAGTAATAATAATCATCATATATTTTAGCAAAAAACTGTATTTTTTCTGCTACATATATAACTTCATTCTGATTATTATAATAATTATTTTCAGATTCAGATGCAGAATAAACAAAAGAGTCATTTGATAATAAACGCTCAGTATGTCTATAGAGGCCAAACTCTTTAGTTAAATCTTCAATATTAACTATCTTATCAAAAATATTGATTTCTTCATCCCCTGGATTAAACAACTCAATACAATCGTCAGTAATAGTAATAATACCACTTAACACAGTATCAGCATAAGTCTCAAGTAATTCAGGAATAGATGATGTTTCATCACTATGAGTAATAATAACACTACCAATAAATACTGATGAAGTAATCTCTTTATCAATGTGTATATTAATACTTACAGGCAAAACTCTAATTACTGTTTTATACTTATCTTCAAAAACTCCACATAGTGTAATAGTGTTAAAAGAGAATTTAGCTTCTTTATTTTTCTTATTTTTTAAATCATTATAGGAAGCGTCATTTAGTTTACCAGCTGAAGATACGTACTCCTTAATTACTATATCTCTCGCTATCCTATCTTTTGATTTAAATACTTTCTCTAATGCTTTATCCAATCCTGGAGAGGCCATATAATTCTCTGTATTACGTACTTTCTTCATATTTTCTTAAATAAAAAAAAGTTAGAGTCAATTATGTAATTGACTCTAACTAACAAATTTCTATTTATTACTTGAATTATCTCTTGACTTAATAAATTCATCAATATAATTCACGTTAATAAACTTTACCCACTCTTTTGGGTCATTTCTCATCATCCACATAGCTGTCATAATAAGATAGTTTGCAGAATCCAAGACAGTATCTAAAGCTGATTCATCATTTACCTGAAAATTTTTTCCAGACACGAATGATTCAAGTCTAGACATCTTATCAGAAAGTCTAGTTTCAGCAGCAATGATACCCTTCTTATCTAGTGAATCAAAGAAAGAGTTTCCATAATCGTGGTTTTTCTTCTTAAATGTTTCCAACATCTTATCGGTTATCTCCTTGTATAACTCTTCATCACTAACTTTTTTATCCATATATTTAATTATTTTATTTATAAATGTTTGTTATTATCACTTATAAGGATCATGGACGATTTATTACGGATTATTTTACACATATAATACCAACACTACTACTTTTGATGTATTTTTCAATAAAATCCTTTTTATATTTAAACTCTAATTCGTCAGATCCATAAGGTTGTATAGAATTTTTACATTTAATAGAGGTTTGAAAATTACCAAGTTCATCATCGTCACTACTGCTGCAATGTTCGTATTCATTCGTATAGAAGCCTATATCAACAAGCAATAATGAATAATTTTTATTTACATTTAAGGCTAATGTATCACCATTTTTATAATACAGTGTCTCAAGGTAATTTATTTTTGCTAGGCCTTCACTTATTTCCTTAAATCGTATATAAAAGTATTCTGAATCAACAGGTATAACAATAGAAAGACCACTACAACTTTCACTAATACTTTTAAGGAGTTTAAATGAAACAATTATAGGATTATTTCGATCTAAGTTGAGACTGTTAATTACAGAATTATCATACTCATCAGGATCGACATTTTTGCCTCTAGGTATTTGAATAAAATTGTAAATTGGAAAATTAGAATTTTCACTATTATAAACATTTATTGCGTTTAATAAAATCTTTCTAAACGATTCTGGACTTATTGAAGAATTATTAAACAAATCATAAAATATTTCAATTATTTTATCATATACCACTTCAATATTATTAACATGAACACTATTTCCATTGTTCAAATCAACATAAACCTTTATTGAATTAAGTCCAGCCATAGTATAATTAAAGAATGGCTTATAGTAAGCTAAAGATCCTGCTGGAATATGAATACTCTTTAAATTAAAGCAATCTTTAAACACATTTCTCTCAAAACTATACTTATTTTCTTTATGTAAAACAACTTCTTCTAGTAATTTACAGTTCATAAATGAAAAGCTACCTATATCACTATTCATATTAATATCAACCTTTTTTAGAAAATAAGCATTCATAAACGACTTATCAAAAGAGGCTTTACCACTTCCTGAAAAACTAATTTCCTCTAATCCTGTTTGAGAAAATGCACCTTCTCCAATTAATAATATCTGACTAACCTTAATTGAAAGTGAGGAAATAGAACAACAATTAAAGAAAGCATAACTATGTATAGATATAGCACGTGTTTTGATTTCTTTATTAATTGATAGATTAGCACACCCTGAAAATGCTCTACTACATATTTCAATAAGCCTTGATGTTTTTAGATTCTTTAGCTCTTTTAAATTAACACAATTTAAAAAAGATTCTTCTCCAAATTCTTCAATGTAGCCTTCAAATTCCACAACTGAAAGGTTCCTACAGCTATTAAACATTCTACCTGAGATAGCCTTCATGCCACTAGGAATAGTTACCTTCTTTAAATTATTGCAACGTTCAAACATACCACGACAATTACACTCAGTAGTATTAGGAAGCTTAACTGATACTAAGTTTCTACAATTTTCAAAACAATAGTCTCCACTAATATTATCAGTCGCTTCAGATAAGTCAACCGTTTCTAGTCCAGATTTCCTAAAAGCTGCATCTTCAACATCAATAACATTAGAAGATATTTTAATATTCCTTATTAACGAACAGTTATTAAACGCACGCTGTTCTATTTTAGAAACATCCTCTGATAATATAAGCTCTACATTTCCATCTCTGCTCATATCTGAGAATTCGTCTGCATATATTATTGGCTTTTTTATAACTATCTTATCATCTCCAACAACAGTACTGCCTACAAATATTTTTTCAACAGAAGTTATTTTACCACTGTTAAAACCTTCAACTATTGACTTTAACATTGAAGATGTAATAGTAGTACGCTTGAATAATTCTCCTCCAAATATGTACTCCTTATTATCTGGCAAAACTAACTCATTATCAGTAAAATCGAAATCTCTAAAACAGCAATCGAATTTAATGTACTCTGCTTTAGAAGAATTAATAATTTGATTAAATATTTTCATGTCTTTTTTAATATATTCACCACTACTATCCTTCTGTAGTACTTTTCCACGAATAAGATGTAAATTATCAAGACATGTAATATCTTTAATGTTTTTAGTAATACTAAAATCAGTGTCAATATTATTATTAACACTAACAACTTTATTATTAAATTTAAAATCATAAATAAGATCTGAAACAACATTTGTAATAGTATCGGTTCCATTCTTATCAGTTCCAGCTATCCAAACAAGTGAAGAAGAAAAATAAGCTCCGTGAAAACTTATTAAATCCCCTTCTTTCTCATTTTTACTGAATTTTTGAACATTTAAAGGACTTATATTCAAATCAACCTTAAAGGAATCATCTAAATAAACATCTACATTTACTTCAATATTATTATATTTGGATGGTAATACTACTGATTCAAGTTTATTTTTTATAAAATAATCAAGATTTCCATTAATAATATTGTTAAAAGTATTACAAAGCTTTTTATTATTGAACTGAAAAGATGACATATCAGTTACTACCTGTTCATCGCGTAATTCATTAATGGTATCTGAATTTGTTAACAATACTAAGCAACTTTTTGGATAAAATATATAAGGAATAGAATGAACATTGATTAAAACATTTGTCTGAACAACAAGAGTATCAAACAAATCATCCATATAAACTATTTTATTAAAAGTTCTATTATCATTATTAAAAATAATACTCCTATCAATAAACATTGATTCAACATAAATCAAGTCCTTTAGATTACTAGCTCTAAAATAGAAATTATTATTAGGAGTTTTAGAACAGAATTGTCTCCAACAATTGTATCCAAAATACCCAGGACAATATGAAAAATAAAAACATCGGTTATCAAACGTAACTATATTTGAATCAAACTCAATACCTACCCTATCAATAGGGAAATAAGAGGATATTTCTTTTCTACTTTGAATAAGATTGTTATCTCTAATACCAAATGCTGTTGCCTGAATAAGATGATCCTCAGTATCAAAATTAATAAATTCAAGATAGTATTTATCTCCCGTATCGCTTCCAAATAAATTATTTACAAACTCTATAAATAATTCATTTTTTTCAAGCCAAGGTTCTTCTTCAGATTCTGAAATAAAACTTTCATCTCCACATTCAAATAGAAACCTCGGATGTTTACGTTGTTTATCAAAATGGTATAAATTAAATTTTTCTGATTTAATACTTTCAAGATCATACTCTTTTGGGACCTTGATTAATAGTACTGAATATTTACAATCAGCATTATTATAGATATTCTTTTTTATTATATCATCAGTAATATCATTTATATCAAATTCAATAAACAACTTAACTATACTTTCTATATATAAGATTATTCTTTTATCACTAAAAAAGCTATCTAACAAAATTTCAGATCCGATTAATCTTAGTAGCTCTTTATTATGTTTTTTAGAATAAATAAAACCTTCATAAATTTCACGAATTTTTTCTAACTCTTTAATTTTTATAGTTTCCATATTTAATTAAATTATTGTTTTCACTATTAAGATAATTAGCCTATATAAAAAAAAAGAAAAGGAGGGCGCTAGCGCCCTCCTTTTATAACCTTCTTTACTTAAACCTTATTTATCTGTTCTGATCTAAGTACTAATGGAGTTTTACAAATATGATATAATGGATAATGTGGACAATCTATTTTAGCAGTATCTCCACAAATCTCCTTAATTGTTCCAAGAAACAATTTATTATAATCTTTACTCATAAATATCACTGAGTTTCCTTCGTATAATTCTTCTCCTTTAAAATCTTTCATTAATAGTAAATTTGTTAATAAAATTATTCTCGTTGATCTCTATATGCTTTATAAAAGTAATAATATCCAGGTCCACCTTCTTTAGTTGGCCTTACATTTACTCTATAAATTGGATAGTCTTTATTTAAATTAAAATCGATTGTATCTCCAACCCTAAATTTAATTCTATCTGGATCTCTATCTATATCAGACTCATTTCCAATACCCAATATAAGAAATTCATCCTTTAAAATCTGCAACATCATAGGTGCATCAGTGTTATTACTATCTAGACCATATATATTTGAGTCATAGATAAAAATATCACCAATATCCAGAACTGAATAAGAAACTAAATCCACGTGATCATCATTAATCCCAGGAAATCCAGTTTTAACTTTATTAAATCTAAATCTCATTGAATTAACATATTCAGGCCAATCTTTCTTATGTTCCTGAAATGATCTTATATGCTTTATAAAAGAATCAAACGTTACCATCCCAATAATCCTCTAATATTTTCTTAATATAGTAATAATTTTTATTTTTCTCTATATCTGGATTATATAACAGAATTAACTTTATAGCCTTTTTCTTATAGAAGAAGAATGAATTTTTATCCTCAGTATAAGGTTTAATATTTTCAGCAATCCTATTAGCCATAATAAGAGAAAAATCTGGAGAATAATATTTATTATTGTGATTTTCTTCTATTAATTTTCCACGATTCCAAGAACAGATTTTTGTTTCAATATCTTTTGCCTTATTTCTCTCATGTCTGGCTTTGCGTCTCTCTTTTTTAGCCTTACTACTACTCATATTGATTATTAGATTTTAATAAAATAACGAGTTTTTCTAATACAACTCCACATTCCTCGCTCTTTACTTTCATTGGGATAATCTTATCTACTTTAGAAAATATTTGATATTCCTCTTCTAAATCTTCATTTTTAATTAGATTTAGTTCTTTCCTAATATCTCTCAATACATGTAAATATTGAGGTCTTCTAGTAGATAAATTTTCATTACTCCAATAATAGGCAACATTTCTAATTTTTGCCTTTAGAAATCTTTTATTTACTGTATTCATAATTCGACTGTCTACAAATTTCATCAAAATATAGAACACTACTATTTACAACTAGCTGTTTACCAGTTACACTACTACTCAGTCTTAAGCCATCAAGAGAAGTACATCTACTTAATGCTACGTATAATTGACCAGGTAAAAATATATTACTAGTCATAACTACTACATTATCAAATGTTAATCCCTGAGATTTATGAATAGTAATAGCATAGGCTGGAACTAGTGGAATTTGTGTATAAGTTCCAGAAACCTCTTTTAAAATGCTTCCATCAACTTCTTTATAAGAATAGGAACATTTTTCTACTCTACCTATACTAGCAATAATACCACTATCTGTCTTAATTGATACAAAATCATCTGATACTGATACAACTTCTCCAAGAGTTCCATTTATAAGTTTGCCACCTTGAACAGTAATATTACTTGTGACCATAACTCTAGATCCTTCAGCTAAAAGCAATTCTTTCTTTACTCTATTTTTTGGATACTTACCAACAATATCAGCAGTATAAATCTTTGACTTATTTCCTGCTTTAATAAGTTTATGCACTTCCTGATTGTTGATAGTATCAGCCTCACTGTTAGTAGAACAAAGAATAATACTTGAACTGTTATTAACTAAACTATCATTGTCATTAATACATCTAGAGTTAAGTAGATTTAGGCACTCATTATTATAATAAATTGTATAATTTCTAATTTTATTCAAGATATTAATAAAAGATTCATCTTTTTGTCTAAATACCTTTGTTAATTTTACAACTGAAAACTTAGATTCTCCCCAAACATATGCATCAAAGAAGTATTCAGATTCATAATACTTTTCAAAAAGCGGTACTTCTTCACTCTGAACAACTGGTGGAAGCTGGTACAAATCACCAAACATAATAACACAAACCCCACCAAATGGATTATTATTTCTTCTTGCATATCTAAGTTTCTTATCAACAGCATCTAATAAATCAGATCTTAACATAGAAACTTCATCTATAATAACAAAGTCAACACTACTTAATATTTTCTTTGAATTTTTAGATAATTTATAAACTTCTGATTTATCTTCTGGACTTATAAATCCAAGAGATGCTAAAAATAAAGAATGTATTGTTTCACCTTCAGAATTTAATGCTGCTACTCCAGTTGGAGCACAAACAACAGCATCTTGACATAGAGTATCTTTAATATAGTTAACAAGATACTTCAAAAATGTTGTTTTTCCAGTACCAGCATCTCCTGTTATAAAAACATTTTTCTTTTGTGAAATAAGATCAATAGCCTTTAACATTTCATCTGTCAATGTTATGTCCATAAATTTATGTTTTTAAATTAATAAAAAGTTTTCAATACAGAGACCGCTTGAAGAGCGGTCAATTCCTTCATTATGAAGGAATTGAGCCTATAAAAATCGAAAATAAAAAATCACATTTGAAAGGGGCACAAGATCTTATATATGAGAAATTTTTTTAATTAATAATTTTTAGAAACATATTTAGAAAAATGATGATGAATCAAGTAGGTATTAACGGACAGGTTTTTAGTGTTCTAAAAGCTAGTGAAGAATCAGGTATTCCAGTTCTATTTGTATCAAATCCTGGATTTGGTAAAACAACCACAATCGAGGCTTTTGCAAATATCTATGGATACGAAGTTGTGGTTCTAAAGGGAAACTCTTCTACACCAGAAGAAATTCTCGGCTATGATACCGTAGATCCAACCGTCATACAATCTAAGAAAGAAGCTACTCACCTGCAGCCATCTTGGTTTGGACAGGTTCGGCAGAACACTATCAATGGAAAGAAGACTCTTCTATTCCTTGATGAGATTACTACCGTTAATGAGTATGTACAGGCTGCTCTTCTTCAGGTTGTATTCGGTAGAAAGATTAGTGATGACAATGATGGCAAGCTTCCAGATGACTGTCTTATCGTGGCAGCTGGTAATTATGCACAGAACTTGTCACACACTATGACAGTACTTCCACCGACAATGAACCGTTTCTGTATTTACAACTTGGCTTTCGATCCTAAGATTGATGGATTGGAGTTCTTGAACAAATACAGTCAGGCTGGTTTGTCTGGATTTGATCCAGATAACATCGACATCAATCCAACTTTCAACGAGAATCTTATCGCATTGACAAAGATGAGACTTTGCAACGCTGATGATAAAGATGCTAGATCTAAAGTTGCAAAGATGTTCGAGAGTGGTATCAGAGAAGTACTTGTAGCTCAAACATCAAGTAAGAAATCGACTACAAGTAGCAAGCAGGTTACAAACATCGATCTCAATTACAAGAACTTGATGAACTATTACTCTGAATCAACAGAGAATGGTGGTGAGCTTCTTGGATTTGTTTCACCAAGAACTCTTAACTATTTGAGAGATATGGCCGTAGCTATCTATTTTAACTATGGTACTGACGGCATGCAAAGTAAAATTCTAGAAAATGTTGTTCGCGGTCTTGTAGGCGTAGGATTCACTAGGAATGGTGATGACTATGATACAGTCATGATCTACTCTGACTATGTAAACAAGCTCAGAGAGATCTCAAAAGAGGCTGACAAGCTTAACAATGATTCAATCAAGGAGTATGAGAAGATTTTGAATCCAATCCTTGAAAAGATTAATTCTGGAAAGAAGACTAACAGTAATGGTATGGTAACTTATGGCTATGCTATCACTGAGGATGACGCTAAGGTTATTCGTACAACTCTTCGATCAATGTTCAATGATCCAAAGGTTGAGAATATTACTAGCCCAGTTGAGGCAAGTGACCTTATTGATTTCCTTAAGTCTTACAAGGACTACTTCACAAAGAAAGTTGATAGTAAGGGCAAGGCAGCAAAGGAGTGTCTTGATACTTACAAAAGCCTCACTCTTGAAGAGTTGAACTTGCTTATTAGTTCAGCTAACGATGTAAATGAAGTTATTCACGGAGTGCTCCACAAAATTGTTGGAGTTGCACAAGGTACAAGCTCTAATAATGTAGCTAAATTTAAGTATGATGGAAATACTGTTGCTACACTTAGAACTTTGTGCTCTACTTTGAACAATAGAGCAAAGAATATCCAGTCTTTCAAGATTATGTGGATAAATGGTGCAAAGGAGGCTAAAGACGACAGAGTTAGTCTTGTTCTTGAGATGAAGAACATGGACAGTAATAAGTTGAAGGCCGCTGATCTGGAAAACTTGTAAAAACAACTATAAAAGGCTCTAGGTATTTTCTAGAGCCTTTTTTATTTTAATAATAAATTTTAGTAGAAACATTTTTAGAAACATTTATATGAAGAAAAGAAGCGAACTAGAAGAATTGAAAAAGACCGTAGAGGTATTTTACAACTCTTGTGGAAACTTATTAATGGTTGATGGTAATAAGAAATTTAATCCATCAGAGCCAGAAATTAGTTATTGCTATTCTTATTTCAGTGAGACTACTAATAAGAAGTGCTATGTTGTAAGACATGTAACTACTGAGAGTGAAAGAACTAACTTAAGAATTCTACTTCATGAGTATGGTCATATTTATTGTGGACATCTTGATGGAGTTCATGAAGAGCTTGATACTCAGTTGAGACAGCTGTTGGTTAACAATAAGGCAGAGTTTATCGACAAATTGAATGAATCTCTTGAAATTGATTTTGCTGATGAGTTGATCAATGCAGTAATTACAGATGAGACAATAAATAATACAATTCATAATATTGCTATGGACTTTGAAGTAAACTCAAAGGTTCTTAGCAAAGATGATATTGATGAGTTGAGAATTGACTTGGAGTCTCTTTACCCATCAGGATCAAGTGAGCGTTCTCGTTTGGAGGAAAACAAGATCCTTGACAAGGAACAGGAAAGTACTATGTCAAGTGAGGAATTGGAGATTCTCAATAGTAAGATTAATCTTGCTATTGAATCCATGAAATCAGAGACTAAGCTTAAACTTGTTGGTCCTTGGATGTTTAAAGATAAGAGTGGAAAGGTTTTCCCAGATTGTCTGAGTTATCCAACTTATCTATCAATGATCATTGAAAATCTAGATCAATTCATTAAGCTTATGGTTGATCTTTCTAAGGGTGGTGATGGTTCTAATATGGATAACATTACACCTGAGGATATCAAGGATGCATTGGAAGCTATGGGAAGTGGTAGTAGTATGCAGTCACTCAAAGATCTTATCAATACTGTTGCTAATACTGGTAATGGTAAGAGTCAGCAGGATAAGGGAGATCTCTATAACAACTTTAGAGAGGATGTTATGGATGATCTTAAAAAGAATAGAGGTGAAGGCTATGGTAATCAAAATCAAAAGAGTGCTGCTGACCACGATAACCCTGAAAGAGAGGCTGCTAATAGTTCTAGAGGTGAAAAGAGCTATGGTGTAGGAAGCGAACATGACGGTGGCTCTTATTATATTCCAAAAGAAAAGGATGACATTGATATTGCTCTAGATGAAATTCTAAAAGAGAATAGATCTAGAGTATTGAAATACAAGATGTTTAGAGATAGAACATTCTACTACAATCGTGGAATCAATAGAACTGTCTTAACTCCTAAATATGGAAACAAGATCCTCATTGATAATAAGCCAAAACTAGTATTCTTGATTGATGTATCTGGATCAATGGATACAGGACTTGTAAGTAGAGTTGTTAATTCTATTGCAAAGAACATCAAGAGACTGAATCGTAGCTTGAGATATGATATCATTACTTGGGATACTGACTTGTGTGAGCATTACAAGAATATTGACCCAACTAAGCCAGCTCCAAAAATTCCTTATGGTGGTGGTACAAGTATTGCAAGAGGAATCAAGTACTTCCATGATAACTTTGGTCCTGAGAATCAGTTAATTATCATATCTGACTTTGAGGATTATCTTCAGGAGTGGCATAAAGCAGAGGAAAAAATGAAGAATTATGTAATTTGGGGCCTTTGCTATGACAATGAGTGTGATTTCAAGTTTGACAACATTAGAGTAAGAAATCTAAAATCAAATAGATATTAAAAAGTTATCCTAAAATATAATTTACATGTCTATAAAGAAAGATGATATTAAAAGACTAGTTGAGATAAAATATAGTAATACCTTTAAAGTTTATTATATTAATTCTGTTGATGGAGTCAAGACTACAAAACCTATTGGATGTTTTGTTAGTTTGGGTATGACCTCATCTATGGAAAAGATAAAAGACATAGCTAACTGGATTAACTTGGAAGGTGAATATACTGCAGAGATTGCAGAAATATCAAGCGTAAAGAAAGATGAAAATAACTATATTAACACTATAACTAAACTTGGTGTTGATAATATCTCACAGTACGAGTTAAAAAACCTAGATAAGAGTATTATGGATAGAAAGAAGTCTATTGATGAATTAAATAGACTAAAAGCTAAATCCAAGAAAGAAACAAATCTAGGAAAACTTAGCGATCTAGTCATAAAATCAAATAAGTTAAAAGATTTAATTAACATACTTGACGAAAGTGAGGATAATGGATGGAATCATCATTCTATACAAAAGGATAAAAAGGTTCACTATAGTATCTATCACAAATTCGTCAACTATGAAAAAGTTGATGGTATCGAGAAAAGAATTGGTATTTATATAAGATAACTATGGATATTAGGAGATTTGTAACACCTATTCTATTAGTTATAATTATAGTACTACAAATTTTTATATTGAAAGGTGGAATCTCCCGTAAGGGAGATTCTTCTTTTTTTTATCCAAAAGATACTTTAATTATAATTAACAATGAAAAGGAAATTGCTATTATAGATTCTTTAAAGAACGTAATAGAAAACAGAGATAAAAATATTCTAAACTTAACAAAAAGCTTAGATAAATTAGAAGAAAGTAGAAAAATACAAAATACAAAGATTGATAGTATGAAGAGTACAGAGCAATCAGAGTATTTACACAATTATTTGAAAAACTATGAATATTAAGTTTTTAATAACAATAGTATTATTATTCTGCTCTAGTTCATTAAATTCTCAAACCTTTCTTGATTCTACTGAAGTAAATAAAATGAATCATATAATTATTGAAAATGAATCTAATAAAAAGAGGATTGATATATTAGATAGTATTATTTCAGAACTAAAAGAACAGAAAAAAGATCAAGAAAAAATATCGGCTCAAAAAGATACTATTATAGAAAAATATAAACACAACGAAGCTACTTATCAAAAGGCTATAAAAAGAAGAGATAATATAATAAAATTCGGATCTGGAATATTAATAATACTTGGAATAATAAAATTACTGTTATGATAGAAGTTGTAATAAACTATGATACAGAAAAGCAATTCTATAAGATATATGAGCCGTCAACAGATACAATACTAATTTCATCCAATATTAGTGAAGCTCTTATTAATTTATCAAAATTTCTATTAGATCAAAAGCTAACAGAAAAAGATATTTTAAATAGTGACAATATAACATATCATTTAGACTCTCACACAATGAGGGCCATGATAGAAAGTAATGTAAAATTAATTAAGAGATTAAATAGTGCACCATCTGGTTTTACTATTTCAACACAAAGATTTGGAGGAAGCTCAGTTCAAAAGAAACCTATTGGAAAGCAAAAGGATTTTAGTAAAAATAGTAACATAACATCAGATAAATCTAGCTTTAGGAAGAATGCTGGAAAATTCTCTAGTGCATCTGGTTTTAAGACGGCTGGGAAAAAGTTTGGATCTAAATATTAAAAATTAGCGCATAATAATTTAAAATAAAAATAAAATATATAAATGAAAAGAAAGTCAATGTTGAAAATATACACTTCTTATGTGACACCAGACCATTGGAAGAAGTGTATTGAGGATGATTTATTACCTATTATAATTATTAGAAATTTGAATAATTCTGATTTACTGAATGGATTTAATGATACGGCTATTCATAAGAAAGAATTATCCCCTAGTAATTTATTATTTAGAAGTAAAAGAGATGGTCTTATAACCAATGAGGAATTCAAGATTAAATTTAAAGAAGAACTTAAAGATGTAGATTTTCCCGACATGATATCAAATCTTGAATTTCTTGTAAGAGTTTCTAATGCCAAGGGAGTTGTTTTATTTAGTTATGGAAAAGATAAAGATATTTGTCATAGATCCGTAATTTCTGAAATCCTAAACAATTCCAATCTGTTAGAAAATGAAGTAACAGAATTTAATTGGGAAAACTATGAAAGAGGAGGGCAAGAAAACAATTAACGGTTCGAAAGAAAAATATATTGAGAGCCGTACCGAAAGCTATCTACTAGAAAATGATATAGTTTGCTATAAAGTCCTTTATACTGAAGCATTTAGTGGGACAAAAGATAGTAGACTACTATATATCTCATTCTTTGATTGGGGAGGATGTAAGAGATTTTTAGATCTCATGGACTATAATTCATTATGTGATAAATCTGAAATAATAGTTAATAAAGAATATAACTTAGTGAATCTAGTCGGAAATCAATTAGAAAAGATTATTAGAAACATAAATGAGGAGTTATGATTGATAATGAAGCTACACTAGAATCAACTTTACGAGATTTTATATTTCTCAATGATTCATTAATAGAAAATACTCCAAAATGTATAATAGGTTCAGCAGATAAAGAAGTTGTAGATTTAAAAATTAGCAATAGATCTTTTATTAGATGGGACAAAGAAGTTGAAGATTATTATACAATTTATTTTATAGATAATAATGTAAGTATTCAAATCCCATCTAAACTACTATCATTATTTGCAACATTTGGAATACATTATGGTGATAAAATAAAACGTATTATTGAAAAGATTATTGAATTTCCAAATGAATTAGAAAGATCTATTTATGATTTTACAAATATTGGATCTACAATAATGAAATGCTATTTTTATGATAACACTGATGGATTTGTATCAGAAACAGAACTAAATAATCTATCAGACTCATTAATTGAATTAATAAGTAATAAAACTGGTTTATTTCAGTTAAAACAAATGTTGAGTGATGTAGCAGAAATTCAAACAATTTATATACAATCTAGCTCTAAAACAATAGAAATATAATGGATACTTTAGTTATTTATACAGATGGATCACACTTAAATAAACAAAACAAGCAAGAAAGTAGACTTGGTTGTGGAGGTGTATTAGTTGATCCTGAAGGGGGAAATAGATTTGGACAAATTAAAAATAAGTTTAGTAGAGAACTTATACCAGAATTTATGAAACTTCATTATGGCACGGACGATTGTAGTAATCCAACCGCTGAAATGATGGGTGTTTTATTAGCATTAAGTTATTTTAGAAAAGATATAATTAGTGCTAATCTCAAAAAGCTCATCATATGTGCTGATTATGAGGGAGTTAAATACTGGCTTACTGATGTTTGGTCTGCTAAAAAACCTTACATAAGAAAAATAAAAGATGAAATAACAACTGAGTTAGAAAAACTCGGATTACTAGGAAAGGTTGAGTTTAGATGGGTAAAAGGTCATCAAAATAATATCTATTCTAGTGCTGACGCTTATTGGAATAATTATGTAGATAAACTAGCAAAAGGATTATGAGTTGTAGTAATAGAAGATGGACATCACCTGCAGGAAACTGGGGTTATCATAATTTAATTGGAGCAACGGTTGAAATAAAATCAATCCCAATTTCTGCTTTCTGGGAAACTGGAACTGACTTAAGTGCTGCTGCTGGAGAATATAAAGTAAAAGATATTATATTCAAAGTGACCACGGATGGAAAAGTAATAACAACAGTAGAATTAGATGGACTTGAAGGAAGAGTTTTCTTGTGGAAAGATCTGGAACTCAAGTGTTTAGCTAATTATAAAACTGTAGATGAGGCTAGTACTATTATAGGAAGAGATGAAACTACAGTATCTGGAAGTGTTATTTGTGGCACTGAATCTGATGTTGAGGATAAATCTAATAATAATTAATACAATGAGATACATAAATGGAGGAAGGGGAGTTCAGACTAAATCAACAATAAAAAGAGTTCCAAGAACACCTAGTTCTTTTCAAATAAAGAAAAATAGTAGGGCTGCTAATAACATCCCCTATAATGGAAAAGTTAATAACAACCCTAAAACTCTTGAAGATTCATCAATGGACTCTACTTTATAAATTAAAACATTAAAAAGGTATGAATATTATTTCAAAAACTGGTAAATTTCCAACAGGCACACAAGTTAAAGATGCTTTGGAGACAATTAAAAATACTGTTAATAACGTAGTAGAGGTTTCAAATACAATGATGAAATCTTATTGCAATATTAATAAAGAATTTGATAGACCTAATGAAACATTTACAATATCAACAGCTGCTGCTATGGTTCCTGTAAATAGAAGAAGTAAAGGTCTGTGTATCAAGTTCTTAACATCTGATAACTGCTATTCAGAATATACTTATATGTCTGAAAATGTAGATAATGTTAGTTGGACAGATCAAGATAATTGGAAAATTAATATTAGAATACTAGACGGAGGAACTTGGTAATATGAATAAAAGATATATTAAAACTAACTGGGTTGATGGTAAAACAGCAGTTAATTCCACTAGAATGAATAACATAGAAAATGCTATTGAGGAATTATATTTAGAGGCTATCACACCATCACAAATAAAAACTGGAAGTGGTCTTAGAGCTGATATTACTAATGATGGTTCTATTCAGATTTCATTTCAGTCCCCAGTAATACAGTCAAATACTGTTGAAGGTGTTGAGGTTTTAACATCTGATATAGAAAATAAAAGGGATGGTATTCTGTATTTCGTTTTAGTTGATGGAAAGATCGATAAAATATATCAAGGTGGTAATCTAATTTATGATTTTAATCCACCAATTCCAGAGCCCGAACCCGAGCCAGAACCTGAACCAGAGGAACCAGAACCGATTGATCCCGAGCCAGAACCAGAGCCTGAAGAGCCAGATGTTCCAGTCCCTAATATAGAAGAGCTAGTAGCTAGATATCAAGAATTGGTTACTACAATAAATAATACTATTAATGTTCTTGACCAGGATTATATAATCAACAATCCATTTGCATATAGGGCACTTAATGAAGCTATTACTAAAGTCATAGAACCAAACAAGGATATCATAACACCTGATAATGAATTCTTGACAGTTGATTCATATGAGTTCGTTAAAGATAAGATTGCTCAATTAGAGAAATATATCTCTGTTTCTAATAAATTTGAACAAGAAATTAGAGATATTGAAACTGAAAGGTTTATGATAAAATTTGATCTCATTCCTAGATTTAGATCTTTAATGGGAACTGAGGAAGAAGTAAATCAAAGAATTAAGGAAGATACTATTGGAAATGTTATCGAGGGTTATCATAGAATTGATGGTATTATTGTAGCATTAACTAATTATTACAACGGATATAAAGTTAGTTATACTGAAGAGGGAGAAGAAATTCATACTGAAATAGAGACTCTCGAAGAATTAAAACAACTTATTGGTGAAAAAATAGCTGAGTTTAATGCTGCACATAGATTAATTAATAGTTATATTGAATCAGTTAAGTTTAGATTTAAAGAAGTTATTAAAACAGGTGAACTTCTATATAAAACAATTTCTGATCACTATGCTAATTATGAAGAGGATGGTATTGTTTTAGCTAGTAATTTAACTGATGCTCTTGAAATCGCTAGAACTGCATTAGAGACTGCAACAAACTCTGAAGATCTAGAAGTAGCAAGGGAAACTTTGTTAAATAGTATTGAGGATATTGAATCTAGATTTAAAGATGAGATATTCCACGAGGATGAATACTATGTAACTGTATATGAGAACTTTAGAGATAAGTTGGATTATGCTAAAAATACTTTAATTAATAGTTTAACTCATAGTGACTTAATCAAGGAGTTGAATCAAGCTATTGAAGTTGGTGAGGCTGATTTTGAAAAGAGAGATTTAACTAAAACAGGTGAAGTAGTTGAATATGAGCAGGTTGGAGTTCATTACCTTGAATTTAAGAGATTATTCAACAAATTCTCTAAGAGTATTAAAGATATAGAAGATAAAGAGATTCTATTAAATCAGCACAAAGAGATTATTGATACCAAGCTCGAAGTATATAGAAAGCTCGAACAAGCAGCTGGATTAGCTAATGCAGTTGATCACAAACCAGCACTTGAAATATTCTTAAGTGAAATAAAAGAATATAGTAAGGCTTATAGAGATAGAGAAACTCCACTTGAGGATATTATTGATGAGGAAACTGAAGAAGTAATCAAACTAGGTATTAGAACTATTAATGCTAACTTGACAGAATTAATCACAAGAATTAATTATGAATTAGTTGCTGAAAGAAATCAGGATATTATAAAGTATAGATCTAAGCTTAGAAAACTCATTGAAACTGCAACTGAGATTATAGATAAGACCGAACCACTTGATGATGAAGTACTTACAAAACTTAGATCATTAGCTGAGACTATTAATAGTACAACTAGAGTTTGGTCTACAAGTGTTGATTTGGTTGAAATTAATTCTAATATTGATTTAATAAAGACTAAATTAACAACTGATTGGGGAATTGAATTTGAAGAGGATAATACAAACACTGATCCACAAGATCCAGACCCAGATCCTACTACTGACCCAGACCAAGTTGATCCCGATCAAGATCCAAGTACAACAGACCCTCAAGATCCTACTACTGATCCTAGTGACCCTGATGATGATAATAATCCACAGGGCCCAGATAATGGAGATCCAGTCATTGATGATATTATAGTTGATGATGGAACTGATAATAACAATAATGGTTAATTATGCTTTGGGGAAGTAAAGATATATTTAGATATAATGTAGCTAGAAAATACCTAATCAACAGATTGGGTATTTCTACGCTAGATTCATTAGATAGACCAGAATTAATTCCATATCTTACATACATTTATGAATATATAAATGGTAGATTAGAAAAACTTGGAGATAAGGCAACTATAAAAACATTAGTAACAGAAATATTTGATATTTTTGATTACGGTGCTGATAAGATAATCTATGATAATGCAATAAACTTAGCATTTGATTTAGGAATCTCAACTACTGACTGTTTTGTAGAAGATAAAGAAATACCTTATGTTCATGATAGATTTGTCTTTGCCTGGACAAATGCTCTAACTGGTCTCTGTGTTAGATTAAAATTACAGTACTCATACTTATTCAGTGATACAAATTCTTGTGAATGTACATGTTCAAGTGCTCAACCAAATTATGATGCTTGGTGTTCTCACATTTATCCAGAAGATGATAACTATGGGATTAAATACAATACACAGGCTAATACAAGTTGGAGACCTGGAGCAGAGTATAAAGAATGTAACTGTCACTCAAGAGAGCACAAGTCATAAAAATTACGGTGAATTCCTTACTAGTGATGAATAATTTTTGTAAAAATCTATAATTATAATATGTTAAAGTTCAACTTAGAAAAAAGAATCGCTGAAAACAAGACGATTAGTACTACGGATTGGAATGAATCTCTATTTGATGTATGCAGTTTCTTACTTACTGAATTACAAAGTTATATGGAAAAAGAAGGAAGAAACTTTGGAATTGTAAAATCATATTTCAATAGCATAAGAGAAGCAATCAGTAAGTTCAATAACGGAGTTTCTGAAGAGAGTATAAATAAATATGGCAGTGTGTTATTTTTACTAAAGCCGATTTTATCTTCATCTTTTAAGAAACTTAATTTAAGAGGCTTGTCTGAAGCTGACAGTATTATTGTAGTTATTAATAAAATATTATCTACGATAGATAGAGATGATTGCATTCACAAACATGAAGTAGAAACAGTTTCTAAAGTAATAGAAAATCTTTGGAATAATATTAGAAATAAGCAAAAATTCAGCTCACTAAATTTCTTAGTAAATACAATTAAAGAATTCAGAGAAAAAGGTTACACAGGAAAAGCTTGTTCAGATGAATTTTCATTTGTTATTGAAAAGAAAAAAGAAAGGATAGAAAAACCCGTAGAAGTTGATCTATCTATTATTAATAATTATGAAGAAAATTCAAATGAAATCTCTCTTGGTTAATGATAATGACCTTGAGTGTAATTGTGAGAATCTTACGTTGACTGATATGAGTTTATGTAATGTTAGTTTTAATGAGGATGATCTTAAAGACTACAATCTTGTGATTTATGTAGGAAGTAAAGGTCAAAAAATACTTAAAGCAGATTACTTTCGTACTGGCATCGTAAAATAAAAAAAAATAAACCCTAGGTGGAAATTAAATCCACCTAGGGTTTTTTGTTTTGTCAGTAAACGAGTCTCTTTGTAACAAGAACCTTCTTTCCATCAGTTTCTTCTACATCTAAGTAGCAAGAGAGATCGAAATCTCCTTCTTCATCTCTTCCATGAAATATAATTCCATCGAAGCAGAAAGGATGTCTACCCTCTACATCATCAATAGTAGTGATGTAGAGCTTACGGATCAAATCCGAAGCATTCTTAAGGTTCAATGCCATATCTCCGATTCGATACCGAATCGTAAAGAATAACTTGATATCTTTAAGATCATAGTCAAGATCTTCGTCATATATCTCTGACAACTTGTCAAGGTTCTTACAGCCCTTCTCAAAGAATCTAACCTGTCCATCATGTCCCTTCTCAGGGTCACCAAAAGGACTGAAATGTTCTTTTCTGAATCTCTCAAATTCAGCGACTGTCTCACCTTCTTCTTTCTGTCTTGTCTTATCGACAAATGCGATCCAACCATCAATACTGGTTTTTGGATCTGGGGCCATGCCAAGATAATCATTGTTAGCCGATGTCATAGCATCTTTATAGCTTTTAATGAAATCAATGATATTGTATCCTGACCACTTTGTCCCTTTAGTATACGGAGGAATCTCAAGCATCACATCCATATACTTTCCGTCATTAGACTGCAAAACGTGAATATACTCGCTTCCATCACGACTAAATGTGATTTCTTCGTTATCAATGTCATCACGCTTTCTAAAATTCAAGTATAGTTCTTGAACAAAATTCTCTGGCTCTGCCTCGTCTTTTTCTTCTGGCTGAGGCTGAGTTTGAGTCTTCTTATCCTTAACTGTTGTTGTAGAAGAACCACCTAAGTATCTTCTACGAAGTCCATCATGATACTCCTCTCTAGAGTCTCCATCCTTAGACTTCTTCTTATTGTACTTGTTATACAATATTACACCAGTTGTTCCTACTAGCGCTGTTGCGCCAATAGCGACTATAACTTTAGTTGACTTTTTCATCGGTTATTAAGAGTTAATCGTTGTTAAATACTGAATTTACTTTAGCGCCTTTCTTTACAACAGTAGGCTTTCTAAATTCCTTGTTTCTATCTCTGTCATAACCGCCACGACCTCCATTGGCATTATTATTACCACGGAAGTCATTTTCATTACCGTTATTGTTCTTCTTCAATGATCTTGAAAAGTCGTTGATTGAATTAACCAACACATATATTGAAGAAGCTAAGCTGATTATTAAAGTCAGCAACGAAACTACTGGTTTCCAGTAGTTACAGGTGTTTTCATAGTTTCCACCCACATGAGTACCATTATTATAAGCACTCGCACCATTGCCAAATGTCTTGGCGTTGTTTAGATTAAACATAACTTGCTTTTAAGTTTGTTATTATGTTATAGTTATTTATAGTTTATTACTCCGCGTTGTTAACATCATTGTTACTAGCGGAATTCTTCTTGTTAGCTCTTCCGTTGAGGAAGTCTCCAACAAAAGTGCATCCGAAACCGAATGCTGCCACTGCAAGGCTAACCTTCATACCTGCGACAGAAACGTCACGCATTGTTAGACCTGCCTTTACTAGGCGATTGCCCATCTTACAACCTTCATTGTTGTTTCTTCTGTTTTTAAAGTCTCTTCTTTTCATTTTCTTTAAAATTTTATTAGTTAATATTAATTTGTTTCTATAAAAAAAAATTAGTAGGAAGAAAAGTTCTCCCTACTAATTTACGAAAATTAAAAATCACTTATCAACCTTGTTAATAAATAATTTAGTTTTAAAGTTGTTGTTATTGTTATATTTTTTTGTTTTCATTTTTTTTTACTTCTTTATTTAATTATTTGTTATTTTGTGTTGGGGTGGGATGCGCTCATCCCACAGAAGTAAAAGGAAATCACCGTTTAATTTATGATGGGGCTTAGTTGTGGAATAGATGGACTTACTTTGCCACCTCCTCAGCCTCGTCGTGAACTTCATTGTCAGTGTCGACCTCAGGCTCCTCATCCTTCTTAAAAATGTTCTTTACTTTACCACCAAATGTCTTGGCAGTATTGATGATCTCCTCACGGTTATCATAAGCCGTTTTCAATGTTGCAGCAGCTCCTAGAACTGCAAAAAATACTGTTAATCCTTTTTTAATTTTCATTTTCTTTAAATTTTATTAAGTTAAACTTTTTGTTAATTATTCTCAGTATTAAGAAAAATAGGCTATATCAGACGGTGTTTTTTTTCTAACTAAAGTACAGTAATTACACCACTATTTACTAAAATTTCCTCAACTTTTACCCAATCTACACAATAAGTATGATAATTTTTCACCATACTTTCAGTAGTTTTTGAATAATAGTCAATATCTCCTTCAATAAGTGGTATTCCTAAAGCTGTATCATCAATTAGAATATCTCCTAAGGCTTTTCTTGAATATCCAACTATGTCTTCTTCTCCTTCAACCTCATTTACACCATCTAGTTCTATTTCATTCTCAATAAACCACCTTTCTGCTTCTTCTAAAGAGGTCTCAGTCTTAAATTTACCATTGATATAGTTAAATGGGTTATTTCTTGAATTATTTCTACAAGTCCATAATATTAATTTATGTCCATTCTGTTTTAATAATTTCAAAACCCTAGCAGCACCTGTATCATATTCACAATATCCATCTTCTGGAATCATTGGAATACAAGTACCATCAAAATCTATTAAAATATTAAGACTAGTATTTACCATATCCTGCCTTTTTCCTAAATTCAATCCAATTAGTTGAGCCAGTTATCATAAATCCATAGAAAAAAGCTTCATTGACATCTTTTATCCAGTCCGATAAGGTTGTATCAACTCCAATATTCTCCACTAATGGACCTTCATCAGTAAAACCAAAACTATGCATTTCCTGAATCTCTGGAGTAGGATCATAAGTATATTTTCTAAATACAGAAGACTTATAATCATCGTTTAAATCCATTGGATTACAGTTAAGTTTTTCTATAACTGTCTTTCCTCCTTTATCTTTAAACTTTCTAAGAATATCTCCCTCAGCTTCCACAACTTTAGCTAAAGATCTTCCAATCATCACATAATCAGCACCTAAAGCTATGAGTTTTAAGATTTCACTAGGAGATTCTACATCACAATCAGCGATAACTTTAAGATAAGGGAATTTAGATCTATCTTTACTAATATCCATTAGTAAATTAACTATTGGATACTCAAACCCATACTTAAACTTACTAGAAATTCCGCCTCCTGGGCCTACTCTAATAAATGAAAAGCCTGCAGCATTATAACCAGCACAAATACTAGGATTAGTAATATTTCCTCCCATAAGCATAATTGACTGACCATAAGCATTTTTCAAAGCTTCTCCACACTTCAAAACTTCTTTATCTTGTCCATTTCCTGCATCTATACAGATTTTATATAGAACATTTCCAGAATTTCTATTATTAGATAAGAATTCTCTTTCCACTTCTTCCAAAGAAAATGCAGTAAAAACGTGACTACAATAGTAGATTCTTGACTGCAAATCAAGTGATCTAGGAAGAATAACTTTTATTCCATTGCTCTGATAGGCTTGACAAGATTTCAAGCCAATAATCGAACTAGTTGGAGCAGTTATTAATGGAAGAGTATATTCAACACTGTCATAAACGACTGTAGAAAAGTTTCTAGCATTTTTGAAACCATCATTAATAGGAGATGGAATCAAATAAACATCTTCTAAATCTATAAAGTCCATATTATCAGTATTTTAGTACATTGATGTCATCATCTGATAAAGATCAACAAAATCAATACCAGCTTCATATGCAACTCTAGAATCAACATTTCCAATACAGTTTCGACCAGAATAGAATCCTAGTAAAACTGAGCTAGGCTTGTCATATCTACCAACACAAAGCCCATTGATAATATTAACTTTATCCTGATTAGAAGAATAGGTAATCATTGATCCATAAGTTCCAATATATTCTGACAATCCACTAATAAAATGGACTGCAGCATTATGCCATAGATTAAGCTGTGATCCATTAAGGCCTCTATTTAGGAAACTTGTTGGAACAAAGACAGCAATAAACTCTGGTGAAAATACTCTAATTTTCTCCCAAACATCAACTCTTGGTACCATATCATACAAACCTCTTGGTAAAATTCCTAGTGGATGTCCTTGTGTACTTCCAAGGAGAGTTTCAACAACACAATCCATGAAATCACAAATCACAAGTCTCTTATCTTTATTAAGAGAAGTTGGATTAACGAATTCACCATTAACATAATAAGGTCTTGCTATCATTTGACCAGAAGGAAGCATTGGGGCTTGTTGCTGTTGTTGCTTCTGCTGTTGTTGATAATTAGACCAAGGATTATTATTGTTGTTATTATTGTTACCGAATGGGCTTGAACTCCAGCTGCTACCGAATGAATTAAATGGTTGAGCAGTTCCCCAAGACGGAGTACTGTTGTTATTTCCACTATTAAATTGCCAACGGTTCTGTTGCTGTGGTTGAGTTGTGCCCCAAGATGGAGTACTATTACCAAACGGATTAAGATGACTGTTATTGTTATCTCCTGTTACCATATTTTTATTTTTATTAATTTTATTAGCTTCTTCAACACTCTTAAAAAATGTAGGACCCTTATCATCATCGTCGCTGTCAAATGGGGTTTGAATAGTATCAAGATCCTCATCTTCATCAGCATCATCTGATTCGACTCCACAATTTAAGATTAAACTTTTGTTGTTACTATCATTACTTACATCTGGTGGGATATAAGTCTTTTCTTTTTTATCCTTTTTGAAGTTTTTATTACTCATAAAGTTAATAAAATTTATAATTAATAATAATTGTTTCTTTCACATCTATTAGGAATATGGCTCTATTAAAAAGGAGACAAAAAAAAGAGACACCACAGAATAAATCTGTGATGTCTCAAAAACAATCATTATTAACCAATAAAAATAACAAAAATGAAAACTATATATTTTTGTGAAAAAACATTTCGTCTTTTACATTCATAAGAATACTAGTTGAAATTAACTCCATTTTCATCATTTTGATTTGAGATAAAAATAGAATTAGTAATATCAAATTTAACATCCTGTTTAAAACAAGGATCATTATCGAAATCAAACTTATCCTTTTCAGCTAACATCTTATCTACTGAATTAATCCAATCATCTGAATCAATCATTCTAAGTGTTACATAACAGCTCGTAGGATCAGTCATATCTACATTATTTTTTCTAATTATATTTCTATTATTTTCATCCTTTGTATACCACTGTGGATAGACAAAGCTTCCTACTGGAGGGAAAAATTTAGAAAGATTATTAAAAGTTCTTAAATAAGTCAATTCATCTTCTCCTAATTGGCTATCATCTATATCTATTCCAAATCCAGACTTATCTGCATTGGTTCCAAAGAATTCATAATTAATATTTCTAATAGAAATAAAATCGATTGGTAAAATAGTTACTGTATGTTTTTCTGGATCAATATTAAAAGTACTAACCCCAGTATTTAACTTAGGTGGATACTTTGTACATATATCCGCTACGCTTACATTTTGTTCAAGCTTATCCCAGTCTTTATTATATTTTACAGAAATATATGTATTACTAACTGGTCTATTGAAATATTCATCATATACTGACTTGATTTCTAATGTTTTATTTACCAAAGCACTATTCTTTTGAAAATACATAATAAGTATTTCTCTAAATAGCTTCAAACTTGCTTCGCTCCATTTTCCAATCATAGCTAAATTAATTTTAGTTTAATATTTTACATATGTAAGATATTTAGTTGATATTTTTTCCAAATTAGTCAACTAAAAGCCTTAACAGTGATAAATAACTTTAAAATAGTATTTTTATGAATGACTTTGATTTTATACTAGGGCTAGAGAATAAATTTCATGGATTTAGAACCAGATTAAAGGAACTTCATTTTTCAGCACCTTCTATGTCATTACATAAGCTCATTGATGAGTTTTGTGGTGAGTTTGATGAATTTGATGATGCTGTAATGGAAAATGCACAGGCTATTTGTGGATTTATTAAACCTGGTGATCTAAGTCCAGAGCTACCAGATGCAATGGAAATGGAAGATTTATTAATTGATTTAAGAGGTATTATAACATCTGTAAAAAGAAAATACAATGATGCTGTAATGTGGACTGGAATCATAAACTTAATTGATGATTTCTATACAACAATTAATAAATATATCTACCTAGTAAAAATTACTAAGAAAGAATAAAAAATTAAAAGAGAGACGCTTCACAGCGTCTCTCTTTCTTTTTACGATAATAAGAATTGTAGCAAGTATTCTATTAACTTTCCTTCAATTTCCCCAAAAGATTAGATTATAAAAAAATAAGATTTGTTAATAAATCAATTGTTATTTTTGATTAACAGATCAATAGATCTTTAATCATCTCTAATTCATGCTCATACTTAACCTTGTTAAGTAAAGCAACTAACTCTAGACAACTCATATCATGAATCTCTAGACGGAAATCGTTTGTTTCTAGGTTACTCTTTTCATCTTTTATCGGTTTTAGTTTAACAATATAATTCTCCATAAAGTCCTTCATGTAGACACCATCTTCCATAGGAGACAGACTATATCCAGACTTTACTAATCTCGATTCTGTTAATAAAATTGGTGAAATGTCATTTATGTCAACATCATATGACTCACCATTACTAAGTTTCTTTATTCTTACTTTTGAAGTAAATGTATCAATATCTAAAACAATTACTTCTTCACTTGTACTATTTTCAAAGTACTTACCTCCAATAAAAATTTTCTTATCCATTTACTTTATGTTTTACTTCTATTATTGAGGTATATAGTTCATCTTGGGAGAAAAAGAAGGCACTACTATCGCAATGAGGGAATAGTGCCCTAGAAAACCTTAAATATACTCTTATATTATTTTAAAAAATTGATGTTTCTTCTTATATAATAAATATTTTTACTGTACTTGTTTCTAGGTAGTAGGGTAAGTTATATTATATATTGTAGTTTTAATATCATTTATCTAGACCATACTCTTTTACTAGCTCTATGTAGTATTTCTGTAAGCAAGGGTCTGTTGAAAATCTTGCACTATCCAACATTCTTTGAATATCAGCTACTGGATGTGGCCTTTTTTGAATAGTGTTTATATCATCAACAGGCTGCTGACTCTGACTAGTATTAGTATTATGGCCAGATGTAGGTATGCTAGAAAACATTGAGTTGCCGTTTCCTAAAGATGGTACTGAACCATTGTTATTATTAGGATTAAAATTATTACCAAAAGACATACCAAAGTTGTTTCCTGGCTGAGGAGGATTATTAAAACAAGGCTGAGGCTGTTGTGGCTGTTGAACAGGAGCTTGCTGATAATTACCACCATAGTTATTATAAACAGGAGGTTGATTATAATCTCCATAATTATTATAACCTTGATAGTTATTAACATTCTGCTGTTGTTCATACCCTACAGAACTCGGCCTAGAATTAAGATAATCACTAATAAGATCTCCTCTAGACTCTTGATTAACAAATCGTGGATAGTTTGTTCTATCAAAATAGACTGCTCTTCCACAACTTACACCAAAAGCATCGTGACCACTTGGGAATCCGTATATTCCATTACAACCGTATGCATATGGAGCCATTAATGGAAACCCATTTCCTGGATACCCTCCACAGTATCCACCATTACCACCCCCAAAGAGGTTATTAAAACTATTTATAACATTAGAAATAGACCCAACTGCCATGCTTATACGTCCACACGTATCGCTTGCAGCCCTAATTCCAGCTTCAAATTCAGTACTAATACTCATTGAAGAGGACATCTCTTTTTCAATAACTGCTTCTTGAATATCATTTTCAAGAATTGCATTTTCAATGTTAAGTTTTACATTTTCATCGTCATCAGGTAGGTCATTCAAAGCCTTCAGTTTAGCATTGAGGTTCATTCTTCTCCTTTCTCTTTCGAGTTCAAGTTTTCTCTTACGAAACTCTTTTGTTTTCTTCTCCTCTTTAACGGCTTTGCAAACTGAATAGCCTAGAAGACCAATACCAGCGACTACAGCTCCAATTTTTAAAACTGGACTAACTGTTTTTAAAAAGTCTTTAAACATCAAACTTTTGTAAAGTAATAAAGGTACGCCATTTTTTCTATATCTGATTTTCTAAATTAAAATGTTTCTACATAAAAAAGGAAAATAGTTAATTATAAACGGAGTAATTTTTGTAACATTTTTTGCTAAGATTTCAAACTAAAAACCTTAACGGTGAGAGATAAAATTAGAGACTAAAGAATTACTAGAAACAAATAAAAGTATATTCTTTAGTTTTCTTTTTTATTACTATTTAATTTAAATATGAAAATATGAGCGACGCAAAAATAAATCCGTTTAATTCACCAGATTTTAAGAAAAATTTACTTAGAAAAGAAGGGAAACTATTTAATAGTGACGATACTGAAGACATCAAAACAACTGAAGTTGAGGAGGTTAAAGATAATAGTTTAAATTCAGATCTAAATAGTATCATAAAGGGTGCTCCTAGTATTCCAAAGGCAGCAAAAAATATGATACTTGATGCTAGTGCTATTGCTCAATCTGACAAAGAAAAGAAGGCCAGTGAATTGAACTTAGCACTAAATGATGTATTTACCAAATACAATAAAGAATATGGAACTAATCTTCAAATAGATTTTTCTAGTTTATCAAGAACACTAGTTAATGTTTCAGATCCAGAATCTAGAAGAGTTCTTGAATTATATCTATCTGAAATGTTCCAAAGTATAAGACCAATTCTTATTCTTCATATGATTTCTAAATTATCTTTAGCTATTGACTATATTCTTGATCCTGCTAGATTATTTGGAGGTGATATGAGTACAGCTGATATCTTTGTTGCTGTTGAAAAAATATTACAATTTATACAACAACTAGAAGATATGAAGGATGAGATTATAATTAATGGCTCTGATCTTGAATTACAGAAATTTTCTGATGGAAAATCTGGAATGGCAAAAGACCCTGAAACTGAGAGAGCAGTAAAAGACTTTATGGATCTTTTCCTAGGGGAGCATGGTATAAAGGAAAAATAGAAATAATTAAATTTAAAAAATTTAGATTTATGAGAATACTACATAAAGAAAGATTATTTACTGAAGAAGAGTTAGGTAACCTTGAACAAAGAGAATATGGACTTCTTAGAAGAGTTAAAGCTACTATAGGACGTGCTAGAAGAAATGTCGCCAAGAAGATTGAAGAGAAAATCGATAAAAATCTAGAAGAATTTGATAAAGCTGAGTATAAAATTGATCGTCATAAATATCGGAAAGCCCCTGTAGGCTCTTATAGAGCCATGGAGCAGATAAGGAAAGATGTTAGGAGAGAGCAGCCTGATGTTTATTTTACTAATAAACGTTGTAATAAAGGTGCGAACAATGGACATGGTCATTTCTATGAGAGTAGAAAGCATGGTCCATTCTATGTGAATAGAGAAGATATTTTTTCAAAAGAAGTAGAGAAGGATCTTGGAATTCCTAAATATGCTAATCATATGATTTTTACTGGAGGAAATAGTCCAGATGTTGGTACAGCTCTTCATGAGGTAGGACATATGAGAAGAGCTCTTGGTAAAGAAGGAGCTATTGCAAGATTTATTAGTAAAAAATCAAAGCAAAAAGAATTAGATCCAATGAGTCTAATGGACCTAACTCATGGTAATGGTAAACTGGTTGGAGAGACTCGTTCCATTAATAGAGGTGGTATTGTAAATAATATAAAGGATATTTTTAATTATGCTTCTAATTGGTTAGAAGAAAGAGGAGCTAATAAATATGCTAATAAAGAACTAAAAAAATTGCTCAAAGAAGGAAAAATATCTAAAGAGATGTATGATAGGGGAATAGAAGGGACTAAACTTTCTATGGATACCCATACACCTTCAACGAAAATTAATATCCTTTCAAGTCTTAAGAATACAATAGATATTCCTTCTCGTCGAGGAAGATTTGATCTGAAGAATGTGTATGATTAATATTTAAAACAATAATTATGAAACTAAAAAGAAAACTATATTCCGATGGTATTATTTCAGGAAGAGAACTGAAATTTAATACCTATGATCCACTAGGTGATAGAAGTATAATTAAATTCAAGTCTAATAAAAATCCTGAACCAGAAGAAATAACTGAAGAAGAGGAAATAAAAAATAAAGAAGACTTGAATTTACCTGAAAATGAAGAGTTAGAAGAAAATTATAACAATCAAATAGAAGATGATGAGTTTGATGATGATAATGAATATAAAAATTACGAATAATGTTAGCTAGTCATAACAGCGGAACTGGAGAATTTTCTGGACAATTACTAGATGTATTTCTATTACCATTCTATTGTACTCAAGCAAAAACTATTGAAGAACAGCTTAGAGTTGGAGTTAGGTACTTTGATTTAAGAATAAGGTATGATAATGAAACGGGAGAATGGCTATTGACTAATGGATTGTGGAAATCTATTAGTAAAATAGATCATTCACTTATAACAATGACAGTATTTGGTAGAGATATAATCTATGTTGATATCACAAACGATTGTCTTCTAAAAAGAGATGATAGTAAATTTATTGATAAAGTTTTAGAACTAAAAAGAGATTTCCCAAAAATACAAATAGTTAATGTCTACTCAAAAACTTTATTTAGAAAAAGAGTAAATATTAATAATAAGTTTGGAAATGGAATTTTAACTAGTATGCCATATAAAATAATTGATAACTATCCAAAATTAGATAAGAATGATTGGAAAAGTATAATCCCTTTCCCTGCTTTTTGGAGTTCAGTAATTGATTATAATAATAGACATAAATGTGATACTAAGACTTTTGAATTTAAAGATTTTGTATAAAAATGCATAAAAAGTTCGTATATTATCAAACAAGAGCTCAATATGATACAGATGTTTTGTTAACTGGAGATTCTCAAATAGTCTTTCCAGATCAAATTATTTTTATAGAGGATACTGGCGAAATTATTACACACGGAACTAATTTTTTAAATAGTCCAACAAATTACGTAACAATAACTAGCACAGAACCTTCTATTGCTGTTGCGCCTAATACTATATATACCTGTTCAAGTATGATTTCATCACTTACGATAACTAGTGTACCGAATTCTAATTTTGAAAGTACTATCATATTTACACCTGGTTATGGATCTTTATATCAACAAGATCAATTATGTCCTATTACACTCCCATCTGGAAAAACATTAAAAAATTTTA
>Ga0326513_10000405_pt1 | contig 36372 bp, 54 predicted proteins | sample 2_2465_0518_D_FD_203654 | JGI IMG/M metagenome (GOLD analysis project Ga0326513, IMG submission 203654) | Bovine rumen microbial communities from UC Davis, California, United States - 2_2465_0518 | ecosystem: Host-associated > Mammals > Digestive system > Stomach > Rumen | place: USA...
TTTATCAACGAGTTAATTGGTAATAACGAAAGTTGGTGAAAAATGTGTCAGTAGATGGAAATCTGGTTTTTAATACCAAGATGGATACAAGCGGTTTGAGTAAAGGTGTGAAGAACTTAAACTCAACGCTTAATAAGGCAAAATCAGATTTTGACAACTTAAGTACAGCGCAAGGGAAAACGCAGAAGGCTACAGAACAGAGTCAAAACGCTTTCTCCAAAATGGGAACCACGATAAACGGTACCAATAGCGATTTGGGAAAAGCAGAAAGCGCGATTGACAATGTCGGCAATGCTCTTGATAAAAGCGAGGGTAAAACCAAAAGCGCAAGCTCTTCCCTTGATAACCTAAAATCAACTTTACATAGTACAGAATCAAGTCTATCAAGTACGCAAACCGGGGTTGAAGGTGTAAACAGCGCGTTTGAAAAAGGGGAAAAAGACTCCAAAAGCGCAAGCACCGCAATCAGCGGATTAAATAAATCACTTTCTGAAAATGAAAGTGGGCTCAAAAGCGTTAAGGGTGAATATTCTTCTTTCGATTCTGCGCAAAGCAGCAGCGCAAAAGAAACCCGGACAAACGCCAAAGAGCATAACGAGCTACAAGGCGAGCTCAAACAGAGCGCCCGCGAGCTCAACGACACCGAACAGGAATTCGAGCAGATGGGTAACGCCGCCAAAGACAGCGGCGACAAGGTCAGCAAATCCTCGAAGGTATTGAGCGGCGTTAAGGGCGTTGCCAAAGGCGCAGGCGTAGCGCTTGCGGCCGTCGGTACCGCGACAGTTGCCGCCGGGGGCGCTATGGTTAAAGCCTCAAAGGATGTCGCAGGCTACGCCGATGATATCCTCACACAAAGCACCGTTACGGGAATTGCCACTGACAAACTGCAAGCCTATAATTACGCCGCTGAACTTGTCGACGTATCAACTGAGACCTTGACCGGCTCGATGGCTAAGAATATCAAGTCGATGAAAAACGCAGCTGACGGCTCGGCAAAATATGCGGACACTTATAAAAAGCTCGGCATATCAGTCACCGATGCAAACGGCAATCTGCGCGACAGCGAGACCGTCTACTGGGAAGCGATAGACGCTCTTGGCAAGGTCTCAAATGAGACCGAGCGTGACGCATTAGCTATGCAGATATTCGGTAAGTCAGCACAAGAGCTTAACCCGCTGATTGCAAAGGGCAGCGCGGGAATGAAGGAGCTGACCGCCGAGGCTGAGAATATGGGCGCAGTTTTAAGCGATGATCAGCTGATGAAGGCGGGTGCGTTCGACGATGCTATGCAGCGCTTAAAGGGTGGTGCAGGCGCGGCAAAGAACGCAATCGGTCTTGTACTGCTCCCACAATTAACAGAGCTCACAAACTCGGGAACGAAGATTCTCGGCGATTTTTCAAAAGCGATGGTCGCTGCTGATGGTGATATGGGCAAGGTCGGTGAGGCAGTCGGAGTCGGAATCAACGGCATTATCGAGTGGATCACAAATTCCGCACCTAAGATTTTGCAAGCGGCGCAAGGCATCGTACAAAAAGTCTTGCCCGTGGCGGTAAAAGGCATCGGCTCTTTGCTTCAAGCGGTAATTTCAGCCTTGCCTCAATTTGCAAAAATCATTTTATCATCATTACCGACCATAATTTCATCGGTGAGCTCGATTTTCAAATCGATCGTATCGCAGCTCCCGGCTCTGTTCAAAATTTTGGCGGACGCGCTCCCGACCGTGCTACCTCAGCTCATCACCGCGGCGATAGATTGTATCGTTTTTCTGATGCAACATATCAATGAAATAGTGCAACCTATCATTAGCAAATTACCCGATATCATCATTTCTGTGGTCTCGGCGCTGATGTCAAATCTCGATAAATTGATTCAGGGCATTATTTCATTAGTTTTAGGCATTGTGCGCGCAACTCCACAGATTTTGTTAAAATTGCTCGAATCGCTCCCCACGGTCATAGAAATGGTAATTTCTGGTATTTTATCGTGCCTACCTCAGCTCATAGAAGGCCTGATCACCCTGAACATCGAGCTGGTAGCTCACCTCCCGGAGATCATATGGGGCCTGATTTGCGCGATCCCAAAGGTGATAGTGGCGATTTGCTCGGCACTTTTAAAGGCAGGCTCAAAAATCTGGGAGGCGCTCAGCGAGATTTTCGGCGGCGCATTCGACAGCCTGAAAGAATGGGCGATTGGTACCTACGCAAAAATAATGGCGTGGTTCCAAAATATCTGGTCTGGAATCACCAGCATTTTTGGCAAAATCGGCGACTGGTGCAAGGGCATTTTCGAGGGACTTCGTAATTGGGCACTCGGAATTTACGTCAAAATTACTCAATTTTTCCAAAATATCTGGCAGGGCATAACGAGCATTTTTTCAAATGTCGGCTCGTGGTTCAGTGGCATCTTCTCGAAAGCCGTTTCGGGCATAAAAAATGCGTTTAACGGCGTGAAACAGTGGTTTTCCAATTTGTGGCAGGGCATTGTTTCGGTAGTGAAAACGCCGATTAACTGGATAATCGACGGCATAAATGCTCTGATCGGCGGACTGAATAATATCAAAATCGACGTCCCGAACTGGGTGCCCGTCATCGGCGGCAAAACATTCGGATTCGATATCAACGAAATTCCGCATCTTGCGACCGGCAGGGTTATCCCGGCAAATTACGGCGAGTTCCTCGCAGTCCTCGGTGATAACAAGCGCGAGCAGGAGTTTGTTGCTCCCGAAAGCGCAATGAAGAAAGCATTTCTTGACGCTCTTGCCGAAAGCGGTTCAGGTGGTGGCAATGGTCAAACCGTTATCAATCTGAACGTCGACGGTGAGACTTGGTTCAGTTGGCTTGTTGAACGTAATAACAGATATAAGATAGCGCACGGAACAGGCGCGTTTTAAGGGGGTTGATGAGTTTTATGAGTTTTAGCGGTTATTTAATAAAATTTATAAAAACAGACTCTCTGTTCCCGCATCGGTTTATTCAAAGCAATACCTATAAATCCACTCCGTTAGCACGTAGTGAAATAAAGAAGTATCGCGATAATAATAATACGGAACACGTTGTTGTTTCACCAAACTACAAAACAAAAATCGAATTCTCGACTTATCCATTGAACTTAGCGCAAGTGCAGACAGTGCGCAGCGCTGTTTTGAGTGCTATGGACAATCAGCAGATACGCAAAGTTCAAATGGAATACTGGGATGATGAGCTTATGGAGTATAGAACGGCGTGGTTTAGAATGTCCGATCTTACTTATCCCGTTAAGACGATTAAGTCGAATAATATAAAATATGATGCTATTCAATTTCTATTTGAAGAGATATAGGGAGGTTAATTATGGCAGGTCATATTTATAACGAGCTTATAATCACCTTTACCGATAACAATGAGACCGGCAACGAATATGAGGCTGATATCACTGCTGAGAATATCGTTGAAGAAAGTATGAAGCTCACGCAATCGATTTGTGATGAGAATTATCTCAAATTCGGCGGCTGCATAGCTTCAGAATTCAGCATCGATTTGATAAATACAAGCGATCGTGTTTTCACGCAAAATCTTGTCTGGCGATGGATAAGCGTTAAACTGATTAAACACACAATTTCAAACCGTCCAGTTTATCCGTCAAGCACGCTCTATCCGTCGAACACACTCTATCCCGGCTATGAGCCCGACGAAACTCCATACTACATATTCAGCGGCTTTATTCAGAGCGCAAAGCTCAGCGAGAATGACAACAACGTGCGGACTATCGTCGCATATGACGCACTTGCGCTGCTTTATGAAGCAGATGCGACAAACTATGTTTATACGCGACTTAATGACGTTGGTGCGCTTACAATCGGAGTAGCTATCAATTATGCTTTGCGGAATAATGGAAAAATCGTAATTCCTGAATATCCTACAACTGGAGATAACTGGAAAAGTATTCTGAATGAACTGTTTGACAGGACAGGCACGGCAACACGTCCATCTGATTACTACTCTGTCAGCGACTTTGTTATAAAAAATGATGCTTGGAAAGCGAGCACATCAGCAATGACATTCGGCGAATTGTTAAAAAGCTGTTGTGAGGATATAGCGGCATTTGGAGTTATTATTCCTGATAGCGGTAAAGGCGCTTTTAAGCTGTTAACGCTCAAAGGCACACCGAAGGTATATGATTTTTACGAAAAGCTCCAAATGGAAGAATATGTCTCAACCGGCTATACGGATTATATGTTTTCTACGCAAGGCAACTCTAATGGCAAAAACGCCTATTCAATAAGCGGTTTTCCGATGGCAGCTGATGGCGCGGTTGATAAAGCATATGACTTCACAAAAAATGTGACAATTTATGAACCATCATCAGGTGCAGGCGGTTCGAGAACATCAACGCCTTTTGACCGCTTGATTATGACGGTACGAGACGGCGACTATTCTACAACTATCGGCTACCGCATAGCTATGAACTCCGAAAACGGCGATTGCGCTTTCGACAGCTACCGCCCGTTAAAGGCGACAGTCGAAGGTACGCCCGAACAGCTTGTCGGTAAGCCGATTACTATTATCGCGAATAAAACAAATCCTGATGGAAGTTATGTAGAAGAGAATGGTGAATACGTTAAGGAGAGAATCAACACATATGTATTCAAGCGCACATTGTCGGGAATTCAGGCTTTAACCGATGAAATCGAAGTGAAAGGACAAAGATAAATGAGCAGTTATAACAAAACATTTTGGTCGGACAACGAATCTCCATCACTTGACGCTGCACATCTAAACAAAATAGAAAACGGCATTGAGGGAGTAACCGATGAAGTGGAAGACGCTCGCGGCAATTATCAAAACCTCAAACAGCGGTTAGATAACATCACTACGCCTACCGATGAACAGGTTGATGAGGCGGTTGAAGACTACCTCGATGAACATCCGGTAGAAGTGAACAGAAACTCTATTTGGAAAACAAGCGTTGCGCCAACTAACACCGGCACTACCGAAGATCCGATATATAGTTTTGCTATATCAGATCTCACCGGTGCTGCCGATCGTGATGTGCAGATTGGCGATATGGTTCTTTATTCTTATTATTACTATACCATTTCAAATATTACAGGTTCTACGACGGCACACTCGGAAACACGTGTGTCAATTAGAGGCTCGAAAGGCTCAACGGGTGCGACGGGCGCGACAGGAGCTAAAGGAGATCCGGGCGATGATTACGTACTTACCGCACAGGACAAAGCAGAGATCGCGGGAATGGTGGACGTGACCGGTAAAGAAAATACATCAAATAAAAAAAGTTCAATTAGTGCTCAGTCTCAAACAGGCGATAGTGATACAAATTATCCCACCGTCGGAGCGGTCAGGGATTATGTTGAATATGCTAAAGGTGACTTAGAGGATTATATTGACGATGAGCTTGATGCTCTGGATTCAGCTAAAGCGGATAAGTCCAATACTTACACAAAGTCGGAGATTGATGCTATGATTGGGAACATTGAAACCCTGTTATCACAGATTTAGGAGGAATATGAAATTGAGTATAGCAAGTGAAATTAACAGAATAAAATCAAATATTTCAGATGCTTATACAACTTGTGGCGAAAATATGGCTACAATGCCTCAAACGGAAAACAGCGAGAACCTATCTCAGACAATATCAACGATAGGTCATAACATTATAGAAGAAATAGAAAACGGAAAATATTAACGCAGAGGTAAAAAGCAATGGACTACGAAAACTGGTATCAGGAATACGAAGAAACGGTCAATAAAATCAATATCATCCTTAAGGATCTTGCAAAGCAAAGAAAAGAGCATCCCAGGGATGAAACTTTCAAGCGTAAGCAGTCATACTGGTACGGTATCAGGCGTGAGCTCGTACAGACTGCGGCGCTCCTCAAAAAACGATATGGAAGCGGGGTGCATTCCAATGTCTGATATAGTCATTGTCTCGATCATAAGCCTGTTCGGGACATTAGCCGGTACTCTGGGCGGTATTCTTGCGACAAGCAAGCTCACCAACTACCGGATAGAACAGCTCGAAAAAAAGGTAGACAAGCATAATAACCTTATTGAGAGAATGTTCAAGGCAGAAGAGAACATAAGTATTCTTGATGAAAAAGTCAAAGTCGTTAATCACAGACTTGGCGACCTCGAAGAAGATAATGAAAGGTAGGGATCATTATGAAAGAAAAAGTTTTGAAGTGGCTCAAAGCCGCAGGGATCCGTGCGCTTAAGACAGCAGCGCAGACGGCCGCCGCTATAATCGGAGTGTCGGCGCTCATGCAGGACGTTGACTGGGCAGTCGTCGGCTCGACCGCTTTACTCGCGGCGATCTTGTCGCTGCTGACTTCCCTCGGCGGCCTTCCGGAGCTGAAAGATTGACAACTCAATCATAAAGACGTATAATGAAAGTGGATGGTGATATTTTCAAAGTTTGCCAGCCACTTCCTAAAGAATCAATATCCCCCTGATATCATAAAAGTATCAGGGGGGTATAATTATTCTGGTTTTCTATTTGTTCGAATGATGGGCGAACCGTTGTTACTAACGTGTTACTAACTACACCCTTTGACAGGTCATTTTTAATTTAACAGAATTTAACAAGTCCCGATTAAATCAGGGAAATTGTGTATTGATAATTTAACAAATATATAGTATAACATATTTAATATTCAGGATTTATGCGGGTAGAGAGGTATTTTTGTTACTAACTCGATACTAATATTTTATAGAGCGGATAGCCTCGTGCAAATCTTCTATGGTTTTATGAGTATATACGCGTTCTCCGACATCTTTCGATTTGTGACCCATAATCATATCAATACACTTTTTATTCGCGCCTGCAGAGTCGAGCTTTGAGCGGAGCGTATGTCTTGCCTCGTGGGGGGTATGTTTGACGCCTATCTGTTTCATTATTTCATCCCAATGGAGGATATAGGCGTTTCGGTTCAGCTGTCTGCCGAAGATATTTGTGAATAGATATGTATTACCCTCTGCCAAATGAGCTTTAACGATATCGGCAATGTCGGGATGTATCGGCACGATCCTGTCTTTTCCTGCGGTAGTCTTAATTCCACTTTTCATAGTCATATCGTCGAGATTGACGTTTTCGGATTTCAGATTGAAAAACTCGGTAATTCTAAAGCCGGTATACAGCAGGAACAAAACACTGTCTACCCATGGCTTATCTTTTATCTTCAAAAGAGCCTTTACCTCTTCATCGGTAAAAGGTTCTTTTTTTGACTCTTCGATCGGTGCGCTGTGGATCAGGTCGGAATTCTTCTTCATAATGATGTCAAGCTCCATAGCGTATTCGTCGAGCTTGCCGAACAGTGTCTTGATTTGCCCTTGCGTAGAATAACCGCGCCCGCAATCATCTATGACATCCTGCATTTGAAAAGCCTTGATTTTGCGGTATGGCATATCATAGAGCACGCGCATATGCTTGAATGCAGATTGATGACCTTTGACGGTTCCTGCCGGCATCTTGGGAAATGCACGTTTTGACCAGCGCGCATAGAGCTCTTTGAGCGTGATTTTTGCGAGGTCAATGTCATATGGATTATGATTGTACTCTCCGAGGGCAATAAGAGCCTCAGGGCGCGTTTTATAATATCCGACAGCTTTATATATGGGATAGCCCTTATCGTTGAATCCGACCGTTTTTCGGGCACAATAAGGGTTACGTCTTTTCCCTGATAGTTTAACTACGGTTCCGTACCCGTTAGGATTTTTCATAATAAAAAATCACCTTCCAATCTTGATTTTTAAGATGAACGGTGATATAATAAATATAGCCAGTTCACCTTTATTCATAACCTTTCAAACTGTGTTTATTGTTGAATTTTTGGCTGTCGAACCGTTCTTGGTAGTGCAAGTACCAAGGGCGGTTTTCTTTTTGCTTTTTTTAATAGCTTTATTCTATTGTAAACTTTTACTTACCTCTTTAACTAACCCGAGAACTCGAACCAATTGGATATCTTCACCCTCAAAGCGGCGTGGGGGATAGTAGGGGTTGATTGACACAAGTTCAATCCAATCTTTGCCATAAGTGATTTTCTTTACAACTGCTTCTTCATCGTCGATCAGAACGACGCCAATCTGTCCGCTGTCGACAGAATCTTGCTTTTTGACTAAGATTTTACTTCCGTTATCTATTAAAGGACTCATACTATCACCATGAACATTCACCCAAATATATTGCTCTTGCTCACTTGGGGTGGTAATGAATGTGGGTATATAAGTTACAATAGTATTATCGGCTACTGCTCCAAAGCCAGCCGCTACGCTATTAAATAGCGGACACATAAAAATATTTTCGTGTGGCAGAGAAGTGACAGTTGAGTCTGAATGTTTAGTTGGTTCAAGTTCATTCAAGTAAGTCTCTCCAGGTACGAAACCAGGGTATAAGGCAATTACAGATTTATCTATATCAGTAATCTTTCTGTCCCATCCAAGTATCCATTCTGGTGTTGTCTTCAAAGCAGTTGCCAATACTTCTAATTTATCAAGAGGAATATTTTTAATTCCACCTGTTTCATATCTTTGTAGTGTTGATTTACTCATACCAGTTAAGTCAGCAAGTTGTTGAAAACTAAGGTTGAGTTCTTCTCTACGATGTTTAATTCGCTGCATTATCTTTTGCATTTGCATTGTTTGCTTATCGGTCATAATTATCACCTACTTGTTTGATTTGATTATATTATAATACAAGCGTATTAAAAATGCAACAATTTTTTCAAAAAAGTTGCAAATATGGGTTGACAAATTGAAAGTTTGTATTATAATAGACTTATCCCAAATACGCAACGATGTGAGGTGATAGTGTGAACAGTAACTTATTAAAGGCTAAAATGACTGAAAACGGAGAGACTCAAAAGAGTGTTGCTGCGGCAATAGGCATTTCAGAGAACTCTCTGTCAAGAAAAATTAAAGGGATAAGGGAATTTAGACTTTCCGAAGTAATAAAACTATGCGATTATTTAAGAATAGATGATCCGGGTCCTATTTTTTTTAACTAAAAATATCCCAAATATGCAACGAACAATTGAATTAAATGAAGGAGGTGAGAATATGTCCTTATATATGGTAGACGTCAGTGGGATGGTTGTTGTCAAGCGCCACCGAACTATACGCGTTTATGCCGATAGCAAAGAAGAGGCAGAGGGGAAGGCGAAAAAGACCTTTGCCAAGATGCAAAAGAATTCAGGTTCGATTGTCTGCGACGAAGGCAATATCGACCTGATCATTAAATTAAGTCGAAAGTAAACACAGTTTGAAAGGTTTTTGTGCGGGTGAGACTTTGCAGAGCCTCGCCCGTCATATAGGAGATTTAAGAATGAATAATTTTATATGTTTTTTATTAGGTCTGATCATCGGCGGCTTTTTCGGCGTAGTAGTTATGGCAATTATGAACGTTGCCGGAAAGGGTGATGATAAATGAGCGAGATTTTATTTAGAGCAAAATGCACGGATGATGATATGTGGGTAGACGGATATATCAGCAAGGTCGAAGAGCATTATGTGATAAGTGACGACGAAGGTTTTGGAGTTTATGTTAATCCCGAAACGGTCGGACAGTTCACAGGCTTGACCGATAAAAACAACGGCGCAAAGATCTTCGAGGGAGCCATCATCAAAGGCAAATTCTGCAATTATGTGATTTGGTATGATGAAACTGAACGTGCTTTTGTCTACGGTGAATCATATAAAGGTGGTTATAGACACCATATGTCAGATTATTTGCTAAAGTCAGCTTTCCCGCACGGTATAGAAGTCATCGGCAACATCCATGATAATCCCGAGTTGTTAGGTGGTGGTGATAAGTGACAGACTACGAGATATTCACTGCCGCTATAAGAACATACGGCGAAACCGCGCAAGAATCGTTAGCAGCAGAGGAATGTGCAGAACTCATACAGGCTATTAGTCATAAGCACAGAGGGCGATCACACAATATCGCAGAAGAAATAGCTGACGTAGAGATTATGTTAGAGCAATTAAAAATCATAAATAACTGCCGCTCAGAGGTTGAAAGGATCCATAAAGAAAAAATTAATCGTTTATATCAACACGTTTATGATGCAGTATTGTAAGGAGGTGTTGACTGATGATACCTGAAATTCATACGGATCCGCAAAAAGAATTAATCAAAGAGCAGATAATAAGCGCGATAAAAAGAGCGCCGATATCTCGCTTTGATTGTGATAATCGTTTTTATAATGGATTCCCTTACGAAGAGGTGGGCATCGACAGCTTAAAAACGTATCAGACCATTGCGGTATATTCTGCAGATCTCGCGAAGCAAACGGAAGATATGATTTTCAACGAAATCAACAGGATTATTCATAACGGCAATTTCACTTCTTTATATGTTCTCAACCGTCAACAGATTGTTGAAGCGCTCAACGAATACGCAGAAAAGAATTCATTTTACGGAGGTGTGCTCAATGCCGGCAATAATTATGTTTGATATCTGCAAGGTATATCCTATCTGGGTACCGCCTTGTGATGGAAAATCGGTTGATATTGACAATGCGCTCGGAGTAGCTATGCTTATCGCCCAGGAGTGTATACATAATCTGTGCGAAGCTATGGTTGAGACTGCTAAAGCAATTCAACCTATATTTGAATGCTCTTGGTTGCCTTTGGATAGAGACGATGAATGCGGAGGTGATGAATAATGGCAAAAGCATTAAAATGCGATAGGTGCGGCATTCTGTACGAGATACCTTTCTGTAAATCGGATGTGTTGTTGATGAGATCCGATAAGCCCCACAAAACTTTAGATTTATGTCTTGGATGTCAAATTGAACTTGAAAATTGGTTAGATGACTACAAAGAGGGTAAAGAGGAGGCAACAGAATAATGGCAACTTGTAATGATTGTGTACACAGTGGAATATGCGCAATTCAACTTGAACCTCATTATGTGCTTGATAGGGCACAAAAACTTATGAGGGAAAGCAATAATGTTGAGCACGAATGTCTTTCTTTTAAAGACCGCTCCCGGTTCATAGAGCTGCCGTGTAAGATTGGCAACAAGGTTTTTTCATTGGTTGGAAAAGGCGAAATTGAAAAATGGACGGTCACAGATATTTACTTCTCGGATTTTGGAGTAGCAGATATAAACATTCTACAGATTAAGGTACGAAGCGAAGACAAAGACAAGGGAGCGAGCTTCCCGTCGTATTATCTCGGGCGTTCGTTTTTTTATACTTATGAAGAAGCCGAACAGGCGTTGAAGGAGAGAGAATAATGAAAACCAAGAAGCAATACAACAAACACAAAAAGAGGTCTCACAGATCTCACCGTAAGAGTCTGATCGGTATGCAAATATCGAAAAGCTACAGATATATGTCAAGATTTGAACAAGCACTTTTTAACAGCCGCTACGGAGGCTATTAAAATGAAATCAACTTACATTTTCCCAATCGCTATGATCATTATGGACATCGGCGCGGCGATAATGTGTATCGTCAGTAAGGAATATAAAAAAGCTGTGTACTGGATCGCGGCAGCAGTCCTCAACGCGGCAGTAACATTTTAGTTTGTAACAGCTCCGCTCGGCTGTTCAAAATATAAAAGTAAAAAGTTGGTTATATTAAACTCTACTATATACCCCCTAATAACTCGGAGCGGCGAGAAGAGAGGAAGTGAGAGAATGTTTAAGCGCATCAGATAAGCGCGCAAACCCTTGCCGGACTGCGCTACAATTTCATTTATGACAGCTCTTATATTTTATCAATCGCAATTTTAGTAGTCCGGCAAGGGTATTAATTAAAGGAGGTATGAGTAATGAAACAGCATTACTGTATTGTCTATGAATAGATTTTATGATTACCGTCATCCCGTTTATAACTCCTTTGATATCCGTTATTTAAGTGCACATAACAAGCGAGAGTTAAAAGCTCTATTAAGTGTTCAGCGGAATATCGTGGACGAAATGCTAACCAAAAAACAAAGAGAAGTGGTCGAATATGTTTTTTTCGATAACTACTCACAAAAGGAAGTGGCGGAAATGCTCGGAGTTAACCCGTCAACAGTATGCCGACATTTGAAAAGATCGTTTGAAAAAATCCGACCGTGTTTAGAGCTTTGCGATGACGCGATCAGATATTATAAGAGAGAAGGTGACTAAATGCCAATATCAACCAAACAAGCTATCATCACGCTGAATAATCTGAAAATCGACGCTCCCGGCTCCACCGAGATCAGACGTAGGAATAAGGCGATAGAATTAGCCAAATTTGCATTGAGAAAGCTGAATCGGAGAAATCCAACCTACAACAAGGAACACCCATTTGGTGTTTGCCCTGATTGTAAGTCGGAATTTAATTCAGAGTTGATGAACGAATACGAGATCCGCTGCTGCCCCTGGTGCGGCCAGACTTTGGCGATAGATGGGAGTGATATGACACTTGTTGAGTAACATCTATCTATGGATTATCGGGGTGGGCTCGTTCTTTTTCCGTTTCAATATTGAAGTGATAAAGTTTGTATGGCGGCACTTAATTGAAGCGTTAATGATGGCGACTCTGATCGGTATGTTCATCGTACCAAACGCAATGAATAACGGAGCGATAAATTACACTTGCGCTCTGCTGTTTATGGGGATCCTAATTTGCTTATTTGTAGCATTGATAAGGATAAAAATTCTCGAAGTAAGAGAAAGAAAAAAATGAAAGACAGGTTAAAACAAATCCTTCGCGAAGAATATATTTCGCAATCTGACCTGTCTAAAATGACGGGAATAAGCAGAGCCCGGATATCAATGTACTGTTCGGGTGCGTGTTATCCCAGGGCAAATGCGGTTAAGCAGATTGCCGAAGCGCTGCACGTTCCTGCGGGGTGGTTGACGGGAGAGATCAGGGAAAAAGAACCGTCTTTATCTGTTCCGGATGTCGCTCGATCATTGGGAGTGTTGCCGCAATGTTTGCGCGAAGGATTAAAAAGGCGTATCTATCCGTTCGGGTACGCTGTCGAGAAGAACGGAAAATATAAGTATTACATAAGCCCGACTCAATTCGAGTCTTACAAAAAACACAGTTTGAAAGGATATGATCAAAAATGAAAGAGCGTGTGACATTCACGTACAAAAACGGTTTTTCAAAAACCAAATTCAGAAACATCAGCGATAAACACCTCAATATTCTTAAGCAAGATATCTGTCGCGAACAGGTCAGGCGCAAGGAAGCCGAGCTATTCGGAAATTCCGAACAGTTGAAGCACAGACACGGCTTTTCACGAAAGCTGCGCCGTTTTTTCCACAGATTAAACGCCGTGATCACGTATCACGCCGAGAACACCGCCGTTAACTACATTGTCGGATCCGAGCAGGCTTGCGAGAGCCCGTATATCGGGATAGAGGATTTTACCAATGGAAACATATAGGAGCAGAGTTTATACAGACCGCCCTGCATACGCCGACTATAATGCGCCTGAAAAATTCGACGCTATTCAAGGAATAATCATTACCCGATTGAAGCAACACCCGAAAGCGATTTGCTCATATTCAGGTGGTTCAGATAGCGATATTTTGATTGACCTAATTGAAAGGACGCGGAAAATATTTACATCATTACCACCTGTCAAATATGTTTTCTTTAACACAGGTCTCGAAATGAAAGCCACGAGAGAACACGTTAAGGAAACCGCTGAGAAATACGGCGTTGAAATTGAGGAAGTACGTCCGAAAATAAACATAGTCAGAGCAACAAGAAAATACGGAGTGCCTTTTGTTTCAAAGATTATGTCAGGCGGTTTAGAAGGATGGCAAAAGAAAGGTATTCCGCTTTCAATAGCGGAAGAATACCAAAATGCCGAAGATAAAGCAGCCAAAAGAGAAGAATTAAAAGAACGCTATCCTAACTGTCAAAGCGTGATCAACTTCCTATGCTGTTGTAACTCAGCAGGCGAGCCGAGACCGAACATACAGCTCGTTATCAATTCTTCAAAATATATGTACGACTTTATCAAGGAATACCCGCCTGATTTTAATATCAGCGCGAAATGCTGTGATTACTGTAAGAAACAGCCTGCACATAGTGTTCAGAAAGATTATGAAATGATCATTACCGGGGAACGTAGAGACGAAGGCGGTATGCGATCGGTACCGAGAAAGGACAATACAGCACTCTGTTTTACCGAGACGGCAAACGGTCAATATAGGCTGAGACCTTTGTATTACGTCTCTGACGCTGATAAGCAGTGGTATAAGGAATATTATAAAATCCGCTACTCAGACGCATATGAGGTCTACGGGCTCACCAGAACAGGCTGTTGCGGTTGTCCGATTTCGTATAAGGCGGTTGCAGATTTAGAAAAAATCAAAGCGTTTGAGCCTAATGTCGTAAAAGCGGCGTATAACGTCTTTGGAAAAAGCTATGCATATCGTCAGAAATATGTTGAATATAAGGCGAAACGTGTTGCAGAAGAAAAATTCATCCAAAGCGGGCAGGTGATGTCATTAATATGAACTACATAGATTTTCTGAAAAGCAAGGTCGCTGTTGCAAAGCATACCGGCTTTGATGTTGAAGGCCTTAATCCTGCGCTTAAGCCACATCAAGCTGATACTGTCAGATGGTGCTTAAAGGGCGGCAGACGCGCCGTATTCGCGTCTTTCGGTATGGGTAAGACAGTTATCGGTCTTGAAACTGCACACAAGTGCGCTGAAAAGACGGGCAAACAATCGCTGATTTGTTTACCGCTTGGTGTCCGTCAAGAGTTTGTGCGTGATGCTGAGACTGTTCTCGGCTATGATAAGCCCGAATACGTCCGCAATATGGCAGAGATTAAGGCAAGCAATGCGGAGGTCTTGCTGACCAACTATGAGCGAATACGCGACGGCGATATTGATCCGACATACTTCGGCTGCACTGTTCTCGACGAGGCGGCGGTTCTCCGAGACTTCGGCAGCAAGACTTATCAGACTTTTCTCGATAAGTTCAAGGGCGTTACATATAAATTCGTAATGACCGCAACGCCTGATCCGAACAAATACAAGGAACTTATTCACTATGCCGGCTATCTTGAAATTATGGACACCGGGCAGGCACTCACTCGGTTCTTTCAACGTGATAGTACAAAGGCTAACAATCTAACGATTTACCCACACAAAGAAAAAGAATTCTGGTTATGGGTATCATCGTGGGCGCTGTTCTACACGAAACCGAGCGACCTCAACCCATCATATTCCGATGAGGGTTATGACTTGCCCGAGCTTAAAATCGTCAAACACAGGCTCATTACGAAAGACAGCGACATAGCTACGGATCCCGACGGACAGATGAAGCTCTTTGACGATGCGGCAATCGGCTTGAAGTCAGCGGCAAAAATCAAAAAGCAATCTATCGGGCAGCGCGTCGCTGAAATGAAGCGCATAGTCGATGAAGATTCCGAGGCGCACTTCATCCTTTGGCACGATCGAGAAGAAGAACGTCACCAAATCAAAAAAGCGATACCGTCAGCGTGTGAGGTTTACGGTAGTCAAGACTTAGAGAAGCGCGAAAAGAACATTATCGACTTTTCCGAAGGTAGAACACAGTACCTTGCGACAAAGAAGTGTATCAGCGGTTCAGGCTGCAATTTCCAAAGGTATTGTCATAGGGCGATATTCATCGGCATAGACTACGAATTCAACGATTTTATTCAGGCTATTCACCGCATATATCGATTCTTACAGACCGAACAAGTAATAATCGACATTATCTATATGGACACTGAGGATGAGATTCTCAAAGAGCTTTTCGCTAAATGGGAGCGGTACAAGTATCAGACCGCCAAAATGGTCGAAATCCTCAAAACCTACGGATTATCAAATAATGAGATAAAGGAGGAGCTGATACGAACAATGGGCGTTAAGCGCACGGAAATTAAGGGCGGTCACTTCACGGCCGTAAACAATGATTGTGTTGAGGAATTGAAAACTATGGAGAGCGACAGCGTCGGTCTGATCGTCACCTCAATTCCATTCAGCAATCATTACGAATACACACCGAGTTATAACGACTTCGGACATAACGAAAACAACGAGAAATTCTTTGAGCAGATGGACTTCCTCACTCCCGAAGCTCTGAGGGTGTTGAAGCCCGGGCGGCTCGCTTGTGTACACGTCAAGGACAGGATCTTGTTCGGTAACGCCACCGGCGACGGTATGCCTACCGTGGACCCGTTCAGCGATATGACGGTTATGCACTACATCAAGCACGGCTTTCGCTATATGGGCAGAATAGTGATCACCACCGATGTAGTACGCGAAAATAATCAGACGTACCGCCTCGGATGGACAGAGCAATGCAAAGACGGCTCAAAGATGGGCGTTGGTTGCCCCGAATATGTGTTGCTATTCCGTAAGCTCCCGACCGATAAGTCTACCGCATACGCGGACGAGCCTGTCGTAAAGAGCAAGGAAGAATACACACGTGGGCAATGGCAGCTTGACGCGCACGCCTACTGGCGAAGCTCCGGGGATGTTCTCCTCACGAAAGAACAGCTGAAAGCATTGCCGGTAGATCAGTTACAGCGTGTTTACCGCGAATTCTCGAAAGACAGCGTTTACAGCTACGAGGATCACGTCAAACTTGTTGAGGAGCTCGACAATGATAACCGCCTACCCGCGTCATTTATGGTATGTTCGCCCGCTTCCTGGAGCGATAAAGTATGGGATGATATTGTGAGGATGCGGACACTAAATAGCGAGCAGAGCCGACGTAATCTACAAATGCACGTCTGCCCGTTCCAGCTTGATACAGTAGAGCGCCTGATCAACCGATATTCAAACGAAGGTGACACGGTACTTGACTTTTTCGGCGGGATCATGACAGTCCCGTATGTCGCGGTGAAGATGAACCGCTACGGTATCGGCATTGAATTAAATCCCGATTATTTCCGTGACGGTATCGGATATCTCAAATCAGCCGACATTCAAAAGGACGCGCCGACGTTGTTCGACTTCTTGGGGGGCGACAGCTGATGAAAGCGAGAATACCACCTCAAAACAGGCTATCAAAAGAAACTCTGAGACAGTGTGCGGAATATGCCAATAGCCTGCAAGACGCAAATAACAGGCGGGTCTTTAAGCTCGCTTGCTATGTCTTACATACTTATTTCGGCTTTGGCACACTCAGATTACTGCGGTTTATTTCGTTTCTTGATACTTTCATCAGAGAAAACGAAGATAATGAAGTATTTTGGGAACAGGTTGACCGTGATATGAAGCAATTAAATATGTGTTTCAGTGATGAAGAATATGAGGACATCATCGGGAATTGGAAAAAGAAAAACGGACTATAAGGAGGTAAAAATGAATAATCAATGCTTAAAGATATTAGTTGACCATATGAATACTATGGATCTTCTTTCTGCCAAACAGTGCGGTGTAGCCGTAAAATTGGCGTTTGATTATTTTCGTGATGAAAAAACCGAGCAGGAAATTAAACAATATCTTGAAGCTGAAACTCTGGAAAATGAACGCCAAGCTATTATGATCGCGTTCTCTCAGTTGAAAGATAGTATTGATCGTAGGCGTAGTGCATATGAAAGACGTTGCGCCATTAACCGTGAAAACGGGAAGAAAGGCGGCGCGCCTAAAGGCAATCAGAACGCACGCAAAAAATAAGGAGGTACATATATGTCAGTCAAAATATCAGCACTGGAAATCGAAAACGTAAAAAGAGTCAAGGCGGTATCGTTCGAGCCCATAGAAAACGGCTTGACGGTTATAGGCGGCAAGAACGGGCAGGGCAAGACATCAGTGCTCGACGCTATCGCTTGGGCGCTGGGCGGAAATCGTTACGCGCCCAGTACGGCAAAGCGCGAGGGCTCAGTTATCCCGCCACATCTTAAAATCGAGCTGTCAAATGGGATCATAGTTGAGCGCAAGGGCAAAAACAGCGATCTCAAAGTCATTGATCCCAGAGGGAACAAGGGCGGGCAGGCTCTGCTTGATACCTTTGTCAGCACATTTGCGCTTAATTTGCCGAAGTTTATGAACGGCAGCGGAAAGGAAAAGGCGGACACGCTTCTGCGCGTCATCGGTGTGGGTGACAAGCTCTATGAGCTCGAAAACAAGGAAGAGCTCAAATACAACGAGCGCCACGCCGTCGGTCAAATTGCGGATCAGAAATGGAAATACGCAAAAGAAATGGAGTTCTTCCGTGACGTTCCCAGTGACCTTGTGTCCGCCTCGGATTTAATCAAAAAACAGCAGGATATTCTTGCGCAAAACGGCGAGAACCAGCGACTCCGTGACCAGAAAGATAAAATCGAGGCACGGGCGAATGAGCTCCAAAATCAAATCTCAAAGTTGAACGCCGAGCTCACAAAAGCACTTGCCGAGCTCGAAACCGCTAAAAAGAGCGTTGCAGAGCTTCACGACGAGAGCACGGCGGAGCTCGAAAAGAGTATTGCCGAGATAGAGGAAATCAACCGCAAGGTCAGAGCCAATCTTGACAAAGAAAAGGCTGAAGATGACGCTAAGATGTTCAGCCATCAGTATGAAGCACTGACAACAGAGATCGAGATGATCCGTAAAGAGAAATATGATCTCCTCAATTCCGCGCAGCTCCCGCTTGAAGGGTTATCAGTCGAAAAGGGCGAGCTCATTTATAACGGCTTCAAATGGGATAATATGTCCGGCTCAGAACAGCTCAAAGTAGCGACCGCCATTATCCGCAAGCTCAATCCTGAATGCGGCTTTGTGCTTATCGACAAGCTCGAACAGATGGACACCGACACTCTAAAAGAGTTTGCCACGTGGCTTGAACAGGAAGGCTTGCAGGCCATAGCCACAAGGGTGTCGAGCGGTGGAGAATGTTCCATCATCATTGAAGACGGTTATGCGGTCAGCAACGAGACCGATACCCCCGAAACAACAACGAAAACTTGGAAAGAAGGTCAGTTTTAATGAATATCACAAGAGGAAAAATACAGTCAGCGCAAAAAGTCGTTATCTACGGCCCCGAGGGAATAGGCAAAAGCACATTCGCTTCAAAGTTCCCTGATCCGCTGTTCATCGACACCGAGGGCAGCACGAAGAACCTCGACATAGCCCGTATGGACAAGCCGACTTCGTGGACAATGCTCAAAAACCAGATAGCTTTTGTCAAGGCAAATCCGAGCGTATGTAAAACCCTCGTTATCGACACAATCGACTGGGCAGAGCAGCTCTGTATCGACGATATCTGCTCTCTTCACAGTAAGAAAGGTATCGAAGATTTCGGCTACGGTAACGGCTATGTCTACGAAAAAGAGGAATTCGGGCGTTTCCTCAATACCCTTGAAGACCTCATTGATGTCGGTGTCAATGTCGTTCTCACCGCGCACGCACAACTCCGCAAGTTCAGTCAGCCCGACGAAATCGGCGAATACGACCGTTGGGAGCTTAAGCTCGGCAAGAAAACAGGCTCGCAGATCTCACCGCTTGTCAAAGAATGGGCGGATATGCTCCTCTTTGCAAACTACAAGACCGTAGCGGTCGCCACCGACAAAGAGGGTAAGAAGTTCAAGGCGCAGGGCGGCGGCAGGATTATGTACACCGAACATCATCCTTGTTGGGATGCGAAGAACCGCCACGACCTCGGCAATCCGTTGCCTTTTGAATACGAGCAGATCGCGCACATTTTCAGCGATACTAAGCCCGCCGAGGCAAAGCCACAGCAGCAGACAACTGTTTCCAAAACGGAAACGGTTGCGACAGCCGTCGACAAGCTCGCTGATACCGATAACGCAATCAAGCCGGCGGAACAGACCGTTCAACCTGTAAGTGTTTCTGACAAGTTGCCGAAGGCTCTCGCGGACTTGATGATCACCAACGGTGTCACCGAGGAAGAAATCAGACTTGCTGTAAGTCAAAAGGGATATTTCCCGCTCGATACACCGATAGAGAATTATCCCCCGGACTTTATAAAGGGCGTACTTATCGGCGCTTGGCAACAGGTCTATGATATGGTCCTTAACAGCAGAGATTTACCATTTGATAACGTTTAATTTTTAGAAAAGGAGTATTTTATTATGTCAGATTTTGAAAGAGAATTAGGTTGGGATGACCAGATAGCAGACGAAGGCGGCGAATATGAGCCGTTACCCGAAGGGGATTATAAGTTTACAGTTAAATCCGTAGAGCGCGCCCGCTCAAAAGGTGAGGGCAAGCTCCCTGCTTGCAATATGGCGAAGGTAACTCTTACAGTTCACGGCGATCGCGATAGAGAGATCACAGTTAACCTCGTGCTTCACAGCACACTCGAATGGAAGCTGTCACAGTTCTTCTTATCAATCGGAATGAAGAAGCACGGCGAACCGCTCCATATGAACTGGCCGGGGGCTGTTGCCAAAACAGGAAATTGTCACGTTACCGTAAGAACCTTCAGAAAGAAGGACGGCGGCGAAGGTAAGTCAAACGATATTTCAAAGTTCTATGCTTATGACGAGGTTGTCAATACCGTTCAGCCTACTGCACAGCCTGCCGCACAGCCCGCAAGTGGTGGATGGGAAGCGGGGAGGTTTTAATGGAACTTAGACCGTATCAGCAGGAAGCTATGAAAAAAATCTTTGAAGAGTGGAACGGTGATCACGGTAAAACACTCCTTGTGCTACCCACAGGATGCGGAAAAACAATCGTATTTGCGAAAGTTACCGAAGAGTGCGTGAGGATAGGCGGACGTGTGCTTATCCTCGCTCACCGCGGGGAGTTACTTGATCAAGCATCCGATAAGCTCTTCAAAGTTACCGGGCTGCATTGCGCGGTCGAAAAAGCGGAAGAATCCTGCGAAGGCAGTTGGTACCGCGTTGTTGTCGGCTCGGTTCAGACACTTATGAGGGAGAAACGGCTTGCCCGTTTTTCTCCCGATTATTTCGATTACATCATTATTGATGAAGCCCATCACGCTTTGAGCGACAGTTATTTGAAGATCATAAATTATTTTTCAGAGGCAAAGCTCCTCGGAGTAACAGCGACGCCCGACAGAGGAGATATGAAAAATCTCGGTCAGGTATTCGAGAGCCTCGCATATGAATATACACTGCCGCAGGCTATTAAAGATCACTACCTCAGTAAAATCAAGGCGGTGACTATCCCGCTAAAGCTCGATTTATCAACCGTCGGAACACAGGCGGGCGACTTCAAAGCGAGCGATATTGATACAGCTCTGGATCCTTATCTGTTTCAAATCGCTGATGAAATGCTTAAATATTGCACCGATAGAAAAACGGTGGTATTCCTGCCGTTGGTAAAAACTTCCCAAAAGTTCTGTAATATCTTAAAGCAAAAGGGCTTTAAGGCAGCCGAGGTCAATGGTGAGAGCAAGGACAGAGCGGAGGTACTGGCAGACTTCGACAGCGGGAAATACAATGTCTTATGCAACTCAATGCTCCTCACCGAGGGATGGGATTGTCCGTCGGTCGACTGCATTATCGTATTGCGCCCGACAAAGGTGCGCTCGTTATATTGTCAGATGGTCGGACGCGGTACAAGGTTATATGAAGGCAAAGAAGAGCTGCTATTGCTCGATTTTCTTTGGCATACCGAACGCCACGAGCTATGCCGTCCCGCTCACCTGATTTGCGAAAACCCCGAGGTCGCGGAGAAAATGACCGCAAACCTTGCCGATGTTGCAGGATGTCCGGTGGATATAGAGGAAGCCGAACAGACAGCGAGCGAGGATGTTGTCGCTCAGCGTGAACAGGCTCTCGCGGAGAAACTCGCTGAAATGAAAAAGCGCAAAAGGAAGCTCGTGGATCCGCTTCAATTCGAGATGTCGATACAGGCGGAAGACTTATCCGGCTATGTACCTTCATTCGGATGGGAAATGGCACCGCCTACCAATAACCAGTGCCAAGCTCTTGAAAAGCTCGGTATTTGCCCTGATGAGATTGAAAACGCAGGCAAGGCAAATCTCTTGCTTGACCGCTTGACAAAACGCAGGAGCGCGGGGCTGACTACTCCGAAACAAATCCGTTTCTTAGAAGGTAAAGGATTCAGACACGTCGGCACTTGGCAATTTGAAACAGCGAGAAAACTCATCGACAGGATTGCCGCCAACGGCTGGCGTGTACCATACACCATTAATCCGGCGACATTTACGGAAGGAACATCAACCATATGAATATAAAACAGATTTTGGACTACATAGATCCCGCGATACTCGACTATCAGGAATGGGTTAATGTCGGAATGGCACTCAAACACGAAGGCTATAGCGTTGATGTTTGGGATGAATGGTCCCGAGCCGATAGACGGTATCACCCAGGAGAATGTCAAAAAAAGTGGGAGAGCTTCAACGGCGCTTCTTCTCCCGTTACCGCCGGCACGCTTGTACAGATGGCGAAAGAAAGAGGAATGAAAACCTTTGAGCACAAGGAGCTATCGTGGGATGATGAGATCAACTACGAAAGCGAGCTGAATCTATCGACAGGCGAAGGCTTGCCGTTCAGCGAGCCCGAGAATTGGAATCCCGTCAACGAGATGATCACCTATCTCGAAACACTATTCGATTCAAGCGATAATGTCGGCTACGTCACCGAAACCTACGAAAAGGACGATAATGGCAAAATAAAGCACTTGCCGACTAAAGGCTCTTGTGACCGCACAGCGGGCGAGCTCATCGAACTGCTTAACCGATGCAACGGCGACGTCGGGAGCGTGTTCGGCGACTATAAACCCGAGGCGGGTGCATGGATCCGTTTCAATCCGCTTGACGGTAAGGGTGTAAAGAATGAAAACGTGACTGATTTTCGATATGCTCTTGTCGAATCGGATTGTATGCCCGTTGAGGAACAGAATGCGCTGATTCGTGAGCTCGAGCTCCCCGTTGCGCTGCTTATCTACTCCGGCGGTAAGAGCGTTCACGCGATTGTGAAGATTGACGCGCCAAACTATGACGAATATCGAAAGCGTGTTGACTATCTGTATAACGTATGCCGTGAAAACGGTCTTGAAATCGACAGGCAAAACCGCAATCCGTCACGTTTGAGCCGTCTGCCGGGCGTTATTCGCGGAGATAAAAAGCAGTTCATTATGGATAAGAACATCGGCAAAAAGGACTTTACCGAGTGGAAGGACTGGATTGAAAGCATAAACGATAATTTGCCTGATTTTGAGAATCTCGCAGATTATTATGACAATCCGCCCGATCTCGCTCCGCCGCTTATCGACGGGATCCTCAGAAAAGGTCACAAAATGCTCTTAGCGGGACCAAGCAAAGCGGGTAAGTCGTTCGCGTTGATCGAGCTCGCCATTGCCATTGCCGAAGGCAAGCGGTGGTTCGGCTTTGATTGTGCCCAGGGCAAAGTGATGTACGCAAACCTCGAACTTGATAAGGCGAGCTGTTACCACCGATTTATTGACGTGTATGAATCACTCGGCTATAAGCCCGACAACGCGAAAAACATTGAGATATGGAATCTGCGCGGCAAATCGGTACCGATGGATAAACTCGCGCCAAAGCTGATACGCAGAGCCGCCAAAAAGGACTTTACCGCGATTATAATTGATCCCATATACAAAGTTATCACAGGCGACGAAAACTCCGCTGATCAGATGGCTGCATTTTGTAATCAGTTCGACAAGCTCTGCACCGAGCTCGGGTGCGCCGTCATTTACTGTCACCATCACTCAAAAGGTTCACAGGGCAGCAAGCGCAGTATGGACAGAGCATCCGGCTCGGGTGTATTTGCCCGTGATCCCGACGCTCTGCTCGACCTCACCGAGCTCAACGTGACCGATGACGTATTCATTCAGCAGGAAAACCGCGAAATTATCAGCATAATAAAAGAACGCCTTGTTTCTTGGAATATTGATCCCGAAACGTGTTGTTCACAAGACGATTTGCAAAACGCAAACGCTATGCTCGAAATCGCTCGACAAGAGCTCGATAAGCAAAACAATAGCGCTTATGATACAATGATGGCCAAATACATTAACCCCGCAAAAGAAGCCGTCAGGAAGCGCACAGCGTGGCGAATAGAGGGCACTTTGAGAGAGTTCCCGAAACTCGCGCCGATAAATCTGTGGTTCGACTATCCTATTCATTATAGTGATGAATCAGATGTATTGAAGGATTGTAAATATGCGGGGGAATTTGACCCAAAGACAAATCTCCACCCGAAAAAGACACAAGAAGATAGAGATAAAGAATGCATATCTACCATTGAAATAGCATTCGATAGTTGTCAAAAAAATGGTGTTGCAACAGTCAAAGAGTTGGAAAAAGCAATAAATAAAAGCGAAGATACTGTTCGCAGATACCTTTCAAAACACGGCGGCTTTTGGGTTGAAAAAGGCAGAGTTGGTAGAAAAGCTTAAAGCCGCAAAACCGCAATAATACGTGCGTGCGTTTGTGTTTTGTTACAACCGCAAAACCGATAAAATGTCGATTTTGCGTGTAATAGTCGCAAAGTCGGTAAATTATCGGTTTTGCGTGTAACGCACGCAACCATATTATTATCATAATATGTGTTTGCGGCTGAGCTACGCCGCAAACCACAGATAATTTCAAATAATTCTCGCGCGAGGAGGCTAAAATGAAAGCACGCGAATATGCAAAATTGCAAAAAGAATTTTCATCTTTGCTGAAGCCTGAGAGGATAAACCGAAAATTCTCTCACAGCGGATATCAGGACGCTTATAAAACTGCGGTGCTTGATTGTAAATCGAAAGTGCACTCACTTTTTGAGTGCCACAATGAAGAAAGGGGAAGTGAATGAAAACGATATTTTTTATGCCGATGATTCCCCCGACAGTCACGGCGCAGGAAAAAAATCTCACGACGATCCACGGTAAGCCTGTGATGTACGACAGCGCGGAAATCAAGGACGCGAAGTCGAAGTTTATGGCTTACCTCTCACCGCGTAAGCCTAAACAGATGTACACCTCGGCGGTTCAGCTGGTAGTCAAGTGGTGTTTTCCGATAAAGGACAAAAAGCACTTGAACGGCGATTATAAAATCACAAAGCCCGACACGGATAATCTCCAAAAGCTCTTAAAGGACTGTATGACAAAGCTCGGATTTTGGAAAGACGACGCTCTTGTCTGTTCTGAGATCATTGAAAAGTTTTGGTCTGATATCCCCGGTATCTTCATTCGAATAGAGGAGCTTCCGAAAAATGGATGTTCAACGAGTTAAATTCTGCTTGGGCAGAACGGTCAGATTCGAGGGCGCGGAGTATATCTTTACAGGCTGCATTATGCGGCAGGGTGATAAGTGCTTTCACTTTCAGGCTGAGCTTAAAGATGTCAAGGCGCAGAGCTCGCTTGTCATAGCGGATCTTGCCAAAGTCGAAGAAGTAACGTTGTTATATGCTTGAATTTATCTCACGTTATCGTGAGTACGTCGGACAAAATAACATCAACAACGAAAGCAAAAACGCAATTTGAGATTATATAAGTAAGCAATATAACATTCACAACGAACGAAAAAAAGCAATTTAAGATTAGAGGATATTCAACGAAAACGAAAAAATGAATTTTGTATATTGAATATCATTTTGATTGAAAATGGCTTGTTTATCGGAAAAAATTCGTTTTTGTCGGATGTTCTCTTAAGGAACCTTAAACACTTTAAGGAACTTGCGCCGCTGTAAGATATAATGCGAGGTGAAATGAATGTCAAACGTGATTTATATGCAGATACACAAAAAAATGTACCCCGTCAAGGAAGATATATATTCTGTCCTTGAAGAAGCAGGGTGCGTCGATATACTGGGCTCCGTTACTGATATCCCCGTTTTGGATATTCCATTCTTGCCGGATAGCGAATGGCAAACTAAGGCTCTGATCAGCCGCCTGAAACATCCTGAATGGTATGTGGCAGCCGGGGAGAACGTCGAACGGGTAATCAGGAGGTTAATCAAGGAAGTGAAAAATTGACAATCAGAGAATACAAGGCTATTGATAAACGGCTCGGTCAGCTTAAAAGAAAATTTGAAATGCTGAAAGGCGAGGTCGTTAATGTTTCTCCGAATCTTTCGGGTATGCCCGGTGGTAGTGATGTGTCTGATAAAATCAGTAAGTGCATTGCGGAAATAACGGACACCGAAAGACAAATCTGTGAATTGGAGAAAGAAAAAACCGACGCTATAAGCCGATTATCAAAGGATGTCGATGAGGAGGTTTGCATTCGGTTGTTCCTGGTCAAAAACTATACTTGGCGGATGATCGCGAATATAACCGAAAACAGGCTTGATACTGTGGCGAGTATAAAAAAACGCTGCTACAAACATAATTGGTAACGAAGTTACTTTTGGGTGTGTTATCATATAAGATGGAATAAACATAAGAACCGATCATATACCAACTTGTTTGCCAGCTCGGGGTGTTTTGAGTAGTTGGATAAATGCGTCTCTTTTTCATTTCTCTTAATGTAGTTGCTTACTTTCTTTCAGATTGGTTCGATTGTGGATATTCTTATATATGACTTTCCTCAAAGCAAAGCCGTCCGTAATGGGCGGTTTTTGCTATTATGCCATTTTGAGAGGTGGTGACGAGTGGCAAAGGGCAAGTATGAAAAGTGGCTTACAGCTGAGGGCTTAATTTTGCTTGAAGGCTGGGCGCGTGACGGGCTAACTGATGAGCAAATCGCGGAAAAAATCGGAATAGCACGATCGACCCTGAATGAATGGAAAAATAAGTATCCGGTCATTTCGGACACCCTAAAAAGGGGCAAAGATGTCGTTGACAATGAGGTCGAAAACGCCTTGTTAAAAAGAGCTCTTGGCTATTCGTACAAAGAAATCAAAACAAAAGATGACGGTGACAAAATAGAAGTCACCGAGACTATAAAAGAAGTAGTTCCCGATGTGACCGCACAAATCTACTGGCTCAAAAACCGCCGTCCCGATAAATGGAGAGATAAACAAAAAGAAGAAACTAACACGGCCGCTCTCGATAAGCTCGATGATATTCTGCGCGAAATCAAGGAGGATGCGGAAAATGCCGTACACGATTAAGCAAAAAGAATACATCGCAAAAGCGAATAAACGATGGAATTTTAAGAGCGGCGCGGTTCGTTCGGGTAAATCTTATGTTGATGTCACGGCGGTCATCCCTATAAGGATCCGCGAGAGGGCAGGCAAAGACGGCTTGAATTTTATTATCGGTGTTTCGCGAGATACGATTGAGCGAAATGTGCTGCAGCCTATGCGTGAGCGGTACAGCTCTGACCTTGTAAGCACGATTAACAGCCGCAACATAGCAATTATATGTGGCGAGCCTGTTTATTGTCTGGGCGCTGAGAAATCAAGTCAGGTCGCGAAGCTGCAAGGTGCGTCTGTCAAATACGCCTACGGTGATGAGGTCGCAAAGTGGAGCAAAGAAGTATTTGATTTACTCAAATCAAGACTTGATAAGCCGTACAGCAAATTTGATGGATCTCTAAATCCCGAGCATCCGACGCACTGGCTCAAAGAGTTTATCGACAGCAGTGCAGATATCTATTTGCAAGAATATACAATTTTCGACAACGATTATCTTTCGCATAGCTTCATTGATAACCTCTGCAAAGAATACGAGGGCACGGTTTATTATGACCGATTCATCCTTGGCAAGTGGGTGCGTGCGGAAGGTGCTATATATCGCAAATTCGCGGATGATCCGAAAGCATTCTACTGTCAGATTGTAGATGAAATCAATCCCGATTTGCCTTATAAACAAATTCTCCGTTCTCAGCTTGAAGAAATAACAATCGGCGTTGACTTCGGTGGCACGGTCTCAGGGCAGGCTTTTGTCGCAACAGCTCACACGCCCGGATATAAAGAAATAATTGCTTTACGAAGCGAGCGACATCTTGAAGAATGTCAGCCGACCGATATTGACCGCATTGCGCTTGATTTTGCGCAGGCGGTTTTTGATTTGTTCGGTCATGTCGATAAGTTGTACTGGGATAACGCGGAGAGTGTGCTCGGTCGCGGACTAAATCACGCATTCAGTAAAAAATTTCCGAATGTTATGGTTCACGGTGCGCGTAAGTGCGGCATTAATGACCGTATTCGCTGCACACTGCGATTAATGGGCGCAAATAGATTCTACTACACAGATGGGTGTGATACGCTCAAAACGGCGCTGTCACAAGCTGTCTGGAATAAAGATAAATTATCAGACGAGAGGCTCGATGATGGTTCATCTGACATCGACAGCCTCGACGCATTTGAATATACATTTGAGCGTGATATAAAGCGCTTAATAAGGGCGGTGTAATTATGGGAATAATTAACTTCTTGAAAGGAGTGTATCGAGCTATGTTCCCGCTAAAGGATATAAAAGCCGCACTGGGCATCGAAACCGCTCTCTCTTCCAATATGGCGGACAAAATCGATGATTGGTGCAAAAGCTATATGGGTAAAGCGGATTGGGTAGATGGCGACAAGATCATCAGCCTACGAATTGAAAACTCCGTCGTTCGGGAGCTTTCAAACGTCAGCCTTAATGAAATGACCACGAACGTATCGAATGATACGCTCAATGCTTTACTCGATAAGACAAAAGTGAATCTGAATAAGAATCTGCAACGCGCGCTTGCTACTGGCGGAATGTGTATCAAGCCGCTCAATGAAACCGAGGTGCAGTTCGTAACAGCCGAGGCTTTTATCCCGATCGAGTTCAATGCCGACGGTCGACTCTTGGACGTTGCGTTCCCGGAAAGGAAAAAGCTCAACGGCAAATATTACACAAGGCTCGAACGTCACAAAATCAGCGGCGATACGCTCACGATCACAAATAAGGCTTATGTCTCGGATAATTCGAGCAGCCTCGGACGTGAGATCCCTCTTAGTGGTGTTGAAGAGTGGGCAAATTACGTTGAGAGCGCCGTCTTCCCGGTAAGCAGAAATATATACGGCTATTTCCGCACACCTAACGATAACGTAGTTGACGGCAGTGCAGCGGGTATTTCGGTGTTTGAGACAGCTCTGGAAAAGATCAAGCGCGCCGACATTCAGTTCGGTAGGCTCGATTATGAATTCGAGAGCGCTAAGCGCCGCATTTTTGCCGATGCTTCAATGGTTAAAAAGAAGCCTAACGGCGGATATCAGCTCGATGAGGTCTACGTTGACGTGAACGGCGACAACGACGACTTTTACAAAGAGTTTTCACCGCAACTCAGGCAAGACGGCTTTATCGCAGGGCTCGAGGAAATCAAGCGCGAGATTGAATTCGATGTCGGTCTGTCATATGGCGACCTCTCACAGCCACAGTATGTCGAAAAGTCAGCGACCGAGATTAATGTTTCTAAATTCCGTAAGCGCAACACAGTCAATCAGATCCAGGAACAGCTTGAAGCTTGTCTCGAAGACTTGGTCTTTGCGTTTGCATTTTGGAATCGTCTCACGAACAGCGGCTATGAGTTTAACTGCGACTTCAAAGACAGCCTTCTCAGTGATGAAGCGAGTGAGCGCGAAGAAGACAGAAAGGACCTCGCAAACGGTACGCTCAGAGCCGAAGAATATCGTTCTCGGTGGCGTAACGAAACGCTCGAGGAAGCCGCGAAGAATCTTCCCGAAGCCTCTGAGGTTGAATTGTAATGCTTAGCGCAAATGAGCTCGAAGCTATACCCGAAGGCATTATGCGAATGTTTCGTGAATTGGAACTCGCAACAATGAGCGATATTGTTGAGCGCATATCTTATAATTTGAAGATCACCAGTCTGACGGACTGGCAAATCAACAGGGTGTATCAGCTTGGTGTCGGAAAAGAAGTCATCAAGCGCAATATTCAACGAACTCTCGGGCTGACCTCCGAATCAATCGATAAAATATACAAGACTACTCTCGCCGAGGAATATGTGCGGTTTAAGCCCGTATATCAAAAGCTCGGCGAGTCGTTTATCCCATATAAACAAAACAAACCGTTGCAGCAGCTCGTCAAAGGCGTGAAAGCGCAGACTAAAGGCGAGCTGAAAAACATAACTCAATCGATGGGCTTTTCGGTTAAGAGCGCAACCGGGAAGCGAGAATTTCTACCGATAGCAGATTATTATCAAAAAACGCTTGACAAAGCGGCGACACAGATTTTAACAGGCACGGCAGATTATAACACTGTCTTGAAAAAGACCGTCCGCGAGATGACAAACAGCGGCTTGCGTACCGTTGACTATGCGAGTGGATGGACTAACCGAGTTGACGTTGCCGCGCGGCGCGCTGTTTTAACCGGCTACCGTCAAGTAGTCGGAGAAATCAATAAAGAGAATGCAGAAAAGCTCGACACCGACTTATACGAGGTATCATTCCATTCAGGCGCACGACCTTCACATCAAGAGTGGGAAGGCGGCGTTTATACGATGGACGAGCTGATATCTATCTGCGGTTACGGCGAAGTCGACGGCTTGATGGGTGCCAACTGCTATCACGATATAACTCCATTCATCGAGGGTGTATCAGTGCGCACCTATACCGATGAAGAGCTCGAAAAGATGAAAGCCGAAGAGAACGAGCCGAAAGAGTTCAACGGTAAAGAATATAACGCCTATGAAGCACAACAGCGGCAGCGAGCGCTCGAAACAAACCTCCGCGCTAAGCGTGAGGAGATTGCGCTGCTTGAAAAAGGCGGTGCAAGCGCCGAGGATATCGACGCGGCAAAAGCTAAATACCGCGCAGTTTCGGATGAATACTCGAAGTTTTCAAAATCTATGGGTATTCCTCAACAGCGCGATCGAATAAATATCAGTCCGCACGACGGCGTGGATGTATCGTTCGGATCATAAGGAGAATATATGAAGATACCCGAAAAAGTAAAAATCAGCGGCTATGATCATACCGTGAGCCGTGTTGAAAAAGCATTCGCTTGCGACGGCGACGTTTGTCACGGCATATATAATTTCATTACCCAAGAGATTATCGTCGCAAACGAGGGGAATGCGGAATATCAAAACACCGTATTCTTACACGAGCTGACACACGGTATCATCCGCAATTACTGTGATGGTATTCTGAATGAATATGACGAGGAGCGCTTTGTTGAACAGTTTTCTAAAGGGCTTTATCAGGTGATCAACGATAATCCTGATGTATTCAAGGAGTAGGTGTAATGACGACAGAAGCATATAAAGCCTATTTGAACAGGCTAAAGGCAAAACTCACAGAGATGATAAAAAAAGAGGATGATATCGTGATACTGCTTAAAATGATCGAGCTAAAATTCAAGGTCATTGATAAGCTGTATCAGTTGGAAAAATTCAAGGTCATTGATAAGCTGTATCAGTTGGAAATAGAATTGCCGACAATGGAAGAAACTCCGTCGCTAAGTTCGGGCGTATCATTTATCGGAATGATAGCCGAATAATTTTAATTCAATAATTAGAGCGCTATGCAGTTAAATGCACGGCGCTTTTTTTATACAATCATTACCCCGTCGGAGGTCATCCGACTTACTTTCAGCCGCGGGCGGAGCGGGATATAAACTACGTAGAAAGGAAATCACAATGAAAAACATTCAGGAAATCTTAAAGAGCATCGGAGTAGAGATCCCCGAAGACAAGAAAGAAGATTTTGAAAAAGCCTTTAACGAGAATTACAAGACCGTTAACGAGCTTGAAAAAGTTAAGTCTGCCCGGGACAACTTCAAATCACAGCTCGGTACTGCGACCGAGCAGCTTAAAGCGTTTGAAGGCGTGGATGTTGAAGAGCTGCAGGGCAAAATCAAAAAGCTCAATGAACAGCTTGACACGCAGCAAAAAGATTTTGAAAAGCAGCTTGCTGATCGTGACTTCTTCGATGATCTCGATAAGGAAATCGCAAAGAGAAATCCGAAAAACCCGAAGGCGGTTCGTGGACTTATCGATGCCGATAAGCTCGAGGAACTGAAAAGCAGCAAGAACCGCTCCGAGGATATGAAAGCCGTACTCGATGGAATTCAGGAAGAGAACGACTATATGTTCGGCTCTACTGAGCCTCGTGATAACGGCAAATTCACAGGAAAATCAGGTGGCGGCTCTGATGATGGTTTCGATTCAATGAGAGCTATTATGGGCTTACCACCCGAAGACAAGAAATAAAAGAAAGAAGGTAAACTTTTATGGCAAATAGTTTTACATTGCCCAAAAATTATACAACTCTACTCGATGAAGTCTATAAGAAGGCTTCTGTAACCGCTGACCTTCTCGGCGATCCCGCAATGGTGAAGGAAGGCGTAAATGTAAACGAAATCTGCTATCCGCAGCTCTCAGTATCAGGTCTTGGCGATTACGACAGAAACAGCGGCTATTCAAACGGCGCAGTTACCCTCACATGGCAGACTGTGCAGTACAACTATGATCGCGGTACCAAAATCAGCGTTGATGCTATGGACAACCAGGAGAGCTTCAATATCGCATTCGGCAAGGCGGGCGCTGAGCTTATCCGCACAAAGGTCGCTCCCGAGGCTGATGCGTTCACATTTGCTACTCTCGCAGGCCTTACAGGCATTTCAAAGGCAACAGCGGCGACTTACTCGAACGCTTCCGACTTCCTTGCAGCGCTTATCACAGCGGTCAACACAATGGACGAGGATGAGGTTCCCGAGGAAGAGCGTTTTCTCTACGCTACACCTTCGCTTCTCAACAGCGTAATGGCTCTCGACACTACAAAGTCTCGTGAGGTACTCGCTAAGTTCGCGAAGACTCAGAAGGTGCCGCAGTCTCGCTTCTATACCGCGATCGATATGTACGACGGTAAGACAAGCGGCGAGGAAGCAGGACATTATGTCAAGGCTTCAGGCGGTAAGGATATCAACTTTATGATCATCCACAAGCCCGCTATCATCAAGTACGACAAGCACATCGCGAATGACATTATCGCTCCCGCGCAGAATCCCGATAGCGATAGCTACATTCTCAAATACCGCAAGTATGGTCTTGTTGATGCTTACAAGAACAAGGTTGCGGGCATCTACCTCAGCCATAAGGCATCATAAGGAGGCTCATTTATGAAAACCATCGGTCTGACTTTCGAGAAAGAGGTCAAAAAGCCCAAGAAAGTAAAAGAGCCTAAAGAGCCGAAGGAAGTAAAAACCGAGGAGTGATCCGTATGACTGTATATGCGGATGTAAATTTCTTTCTGAACAATTATAATTATAATGCTCCTGGCGAGGGCGACACATCGCCAGCCCTCGCTGTTGCATTTCCTAAATACGCACGCAAAGCGAGCGCAATTATTAATCAATATACTCGTGGGAATATTGATGTCGAGCATATCCCCGAAGAAGTAAAACTTTGCTGTTGTGAGCTTGCAGAAACGCTCTACAAGGCAAGTCAAACAAAAGCCTCAAAAGAGGGCGTTACTTCTGAAAAGGTAGGCGATTTATCTGTCAGCTATGAGAGCGCGGAAAGCCAAAGGGCGGCTATGCCTAAGATGATCAAATCGATTATTTATTCGTGGCTTGCAGATAGTGGGCTCCTATACACGGGAGGCTCTCTGGAATGTTGATGAATGAATGCTGCACAATCTACTTGAAAAACAAACACGGAAGTTTCGACGGCTTTGACCGTTATTTCATCCCCAAATGTCATTGGCAAGAAAGCGAAGCGTCCAATGTTCTTAAAAGCGGATTGCAAAATGCGGACGGAATCACTGTGTATGTCTTGAAAAAAGATATATCGGCGGAGCTTGAAACCGCGCTTCGGGCTCGAAAGAAAGCCGCACAAGACATCATCATCAAAGGCGAATGTAATTTCACTTTTGATAATTCAACGCAGCAGAAGGTCTCTGAGAGCTTAAGAGCGCTAAATGCTGATAACGATACTCACACTATAATGAGTATCGACCGGTTGCTTTACGGATCCGAAGACCTTCAGCACTATAAATTCTCTGCGAGGTGATTTTATGGTTATATCAAATCCCCCTAACCAAAAAAGCGCCAACGGAGATTTTAATATTGTTTGGGATGCGAATTTCGCAGCAAACATCAACAACGGCATCGAAAAAGCCCAAGAGTTTATTGATAACGAGTGTATAAAGCTGATGAAGCCGTACACACCGATGAATACGGGGGCACTGATGGAAAGTGTAACTCTCGGTACAGTAATCGGCTCAGGTCGGCTTGTTTATCAGAGCCCATATGCGCGGTATCAGTATTATGGCGAGGTCTACGGTCCCAGTATTCCAATTTTTGAGGCGGGCAATCCTGCACCGATAGGCTTTTTCAGTCCGCGCGGGCAAAAGAAATACGCAACAGGGCGACAGCTCGAATATAACACTCACAAACACGCAAAGGCAGGAAAAATGTGGTTTGAGAGAATGAAGGCGGACTATGCCGCCGACATTGCAAAAGGCGCAGCGAAATTGATGGGAGGCGTTGCTAAGTGAATATAATCAAAAAAATGCAGACGATCCTGGAAGCATTTCCGAAGATTGATGATTTGCATGTGGACTATAACGAAGACGCGCCCGACAATTTCGGACTTTATCCAACCGGTGACAAGCTCATCACCGAGGATATTCTCGGTAATCAAGACCGCAGTCATACGTTTATCCTATACGCTAATTTTCAGTCGCTCAATGATTATGACCGACTCCAAAATAGCGGCATATTGCTCGAGCTTCAACACTGGTTTGAGTCTGGATATTGGTACGACTTCCAATATGAAGACAATGAGATATCCACTTTAATCGATGGGGATATTTTTCTCGGAGAAATCAAGGGAATAAAATGCGCCAACGGTATGGTTTTTGACGTACCGGATCAAAACTTAAATTCTACGGTGCGCTATCAGCTTCAAATCACCGTGGATTATTATATAGCTTATGACAATAAATCATAAAGAAAGAGAGGATTAAAATCTATGTCTGATCCAACTCCTACCGGTGTAGGAAAACTCAAAAGAAGCTATCTGCTTCACTACATCGACGCTTCATTTGGCGGTCAGAATCCTATCTGGTTCCTGATTGGTAAACACATCTCAGATTTGAGCGTCAACCTCAATCCCAGTACCGAGGTGATCAAGAATATTCTTGATGAAAACGTGACCAACGACAACGGCTATGAGCCCTCGATGGAAGCAAACACCTACTATGCAAACACCGACGATTCGATTTATGCGAAGATCAAGGATATTTCGATGAACCGTCTGACCGGTGACGATTGCAAGACAAAGGTGCTCGAGGTGATAATCGACACAGACGGCACAACGCACGACGCTTGGCAGGAAGATTGTATCGTCAAGCCCACGCAGTACGGCGGCGCTCAGGGCGGTGTCAATATTCCGTACAATATCAGCTTTGACGGCAACCGTGTCCAGGGTACAGCTACTCTCAGCAACAGAGTACCCACATTCCAGGCTGCGTCATAATCAAAACAACGAAAGGAGCGGAGCAATCCGCTCCTTTATTTTCTAATACAAGGAGAAAATAAAATGTCTAATCTTTCATTTAACGACGGATATAAAGAATTCACAATTAACAGCGATGAATCAAAAGTCATTCGCATTAATATTTCAGACGTAAATCTGGCAGACCGCCTTATAGATTTTGAGAAGTTTCTCAACAAAAAAAGCGCGGAATATAGCGCAGCAAAAGACAGCGAGCAATCTCTCGAAGAGATCCGCGCGGATTTATCAAGAATCGACAGAGAAACCAGAGATGAGCTCGACCGCATTCTCGATACTACGGCAGCGGACATCGTCTTTGGCAATGCGCATTGTTTGTCACCCGTCGACGGTCAGCCTATGATCAAGGGCTTTTTAACCGCCGTTATGAACGAGTACGACAAACAAATGAAAAAGGAATTCAAGAAGGCGGATAAGTACGTTAACGCCGCCAAGAAATATAAATAATTATGTTTTTACCAACTACACTCGAAGTAAACGGCAAGGAATACCCCATACGCACCGATTTTCGCGTCGCTATAACGATTTTTCGGGCTTTTAATGATAAGGCATTACCGCCCTATATAAAGGCTATGGCGGCGATTAGAAGCCTATACATAGACATTCCCGATGATTTAGAAGAAGCCTACAAAAAAGCGAACTGGTTTCTTGACGGTGGTGATATGCCGAAGTCAAAGAAAGCACCGAGAAAGATGCTCGATTGGGAGCAGGATGAATATCTTATTTTCCCGGCGCTCAATAAGGTCGCAGGCTGCGAGTTGAGAACCATTGAATATTTCCATTGGTGGAGCTTACTCGGACTATTCAACGAGGTGGGCGAAGGCTTATATGCACAAGTTATGAACATAAGGCACAAACTCGCCTACGGCAAAAATCTCGAAAAATGGGAACGCGAATTCTTCGACACTCATCAAGACCTCATAGTCATCAAAGAAAAGCTCTCACCCGAAGAAGAGGCGGAGCTTAAAGCTGAGGAAGAGTTTATCAACGAGTTAATTGGTAATAACGAAAGTTGGTGAAAAATGTGTCAGTAGATGGAAATCTGGTTTTTAATACCAAGATGGATACAAGCGGTTTGAGTAAAGGTGTGAAGAACTTAAACTCAAC
>Ga0326513_10000407_pt1 | contig 36343 bp, 27 predicted proteins | sample 2_2465_0518_D_FD_203654 | JGI IMG/M metagenome (GOLD analysis project Ga0326513, IMG submission 203654) | Bovine rumen microbial communities from UC Davis, California, United States - 2_2465_0518 | ecosystem: Host-associated > Mammals > Digestive system > Stomach > Rumen | place: USA...
GAATACCACGTTGACTTCGCGTTTGGTCAGTTTTAATGATGTCTGATTGGGCGTGCCGACGATGGTGGGTAGCTCGTCCCCCGCATTGTCCACCGCTTTACTCTTGCGACTATAGGCGTGGAAAGAACCTCCACTCAGGATGATTCCCGTATCGCTTTTTACGGCTTTGGGCTTACCTTCTGACTCTGTGCCTGTGGCCTGCACATCAAGAGTTCCACCACTGAAGAGGAAATCCTCGGCGGCATTGATACCCTTACCGCCATCGCCGGTGCTGGTGATGGTCAGCGTGCCTGCCGACATCGTGAACAGGCTATCGCACTTGATTCCTGCACAACTGGTTGTGTCGGCTATTCCGTCGAGCGTTTCTATTTTACAGTCACCCGAAGTGGTGATATTTGTCGTGCCACCCGTAATGACCATGCGGGCCTCATTGCGTATGCCTCTTGCACCATCGGCTGTGACGTCAATGTTGAGGCTACCCCCCTGAATAAAGACACCGTCGTTGGCCTTGACGCCATTGGTGGCTGTGGCGGCCATATTGATGTTGATAATGCCGCTTTCAAAGGTGATATAGTCGTCGCTGGCTATACCGTTGCGGGCATTGCCATTGATATTGAGCGTACCATTGCCTCGAAAGTAGATCTGTCCTTCGCTGAAGAGGGTGCCTTTTTGCTGGATGGTATCACCATTAGTATTGATTGTCGTGTTGATATAGGGGGCGTTGTCGGTAAGGGTATTTACACCTACCGTAGTGATAATGAGCGATTTGCCACACTGGTTGTTAATGGCAGGCCCCTTAGGATTTGTGAGGGTGAGACCGTTGAGGTCAATCGCGTATTTCCGATTACTGAAGACAATGAGGGAGCCGTCCTCTGAAGATCCGCTCAGACGGATGACGAGATTCTTGCCAGTAAAGGAGGTAACGGTGACATGGGCACCAGCGGCGGTGGCGGTGACGAAGTAGGGCAGGGTGCCAAAGGTAGCACTCTGCTGGTTGTAGTGGATGGTGAGTGTGTCGGAACCCACGAAATCGCTCAACTCATACTGGTCGTCGTTTGTACATGCACATAGAGCAGCGATGCAGAGGAGAGACAATATAATTCTTTTCATTTGCGCGGAGTCTTATTAGAATTTATGCTTGTAGCTGAGTCCGAGAATGTGGCTGTTGGCAGACATGTCGTCATCATCGTCATTGACGTTCTGGTACTTGTAGCTCAGGCCAAAGACGTGCTTCTTACGCAGTTTGTAGTCGACGCCGATGGTATAGCGCATCTTCTGAATACCACCCGCAGCATTGAACATCTCAGCATTGACGTAGGGGTCGAACTTCCAGTTGGGTATGTCGTAATCTATTTGTAAACGGCTACGTAACACGTTTTTCCCTTTACCACGAACGTTGACCCATGCTTCTTCGTCGATGTCATAGCGCTTGCCCTCAGCAGCAGGACGATAAGTGTATTGCCAGCGTTCACGCAGGGAGAACTTCAGTCGCTGCCAGTCGATGCTGCCCGATAGAGAGAGGTTAAAACGATGGCGTACAGACCAGTAGCTGGGTGTCCACTTGTTGGGGGTCAGCCCGTCGGACTTCAAGTCAAGTTCTTCTGCATTATTGTCGTAGAGCAGGACGTAGCCCGCAGAGGCTTTGAGGCCCTTGATAATCTTGTACTCAGCGCTAAGGCCCGCACTCCATCGGTCAGCTGTGCGTAGGTTGTTGCGGGTACGGAACTCAGCCTCGCCAGCTAAGCTCCAGTTGCGTGAGAGTTTTTTTTCGGCCCCCACTTCATACCAGATACCGAAGTCATCGCTCTGGGCCACAGCATAGGATATGCTGAGGCAAAAGATAGAGAGGACGGAGAATAGTCTCTTAATCATTGTGTTGTAGCTTATAGATAATTGTTAGACCTCTCTCCATTGCGACTTCCTGACTGTGAACTGGCCGTCGGACTCATTGGCTGAAGAGCCGTCGTAGGTGACGCGGAGCACTACGGAGTCCTTCAGGAAGTCAATACCACCCACTTCAATAGACAGAATCTTCAGACCGGTGCGCTGTTCCAGGTCGGCTTTCAGTTCCTCACGTCGTTCTGGTTTAATCAGTTCGATGCGGTCATACTGAATGAGTTTCGTAGCCCGTATCTTCAGCGTGCTTTCGCAGAGCATGATGGAGATGAGGGTAATGATGTCGATGACCACCAACTCTACGTAGTTTTCTGCCATAGCATGGACGACGGAGAGGCAGATGATGACAAAGAGGTAAGTCATCTCACGCACAGGCATAGCATCGGTGCGATAGCGCATGATGGAGAATATGCCGAACAGGCCGAGACCTACACCCATCGTAGCCTTACCACGTTCCATACCCATCATGAAGTAGACAAGGAAGAAAATGGCTACAGTCATCATCATGAAGGTGAAGAAGAAATCGCGGCGGTGACTTTTTCGGAAGTAGAGCTGGCGAATAATGAACCAGTTGAAAATCACGCAGATGGCAAAGCGTATCAGCGTGTGGATGAACTCATTAGAAAAAAGGATTTCCATAATTTATTTGTTAAATGTTAATATTCTGTTGACGTCGCTGAGTTTCGGCTTGAAATTGTGGATGGGAAGCGTGTCGTTGGTCATAGCGGCTCCCATGCAGTATTTGCTGAAACCATGTGGATGAATGCGCAGTTGGCGGAGCATTTCGAGTACGGGTGAGAAGACCAGGCCGTCGCGCTTCAGTTCGACGATGACTAATGGTCCCATATCCTTGTCCTCGCCCGTCTGCACATTATGGAAATGGAGCTCCGTATCAATGGTCAGTCGCTCGGTCTTGGCATTGTTCACCAAGGTGATGCGACGGAAGTAGTTGTGCATGTGAGGGATGAGCATGTCGACACCATAGTGCAGGTGATGGGCAATAAAGTCACGCTTGGTCTCATCAGTCAAGTCCATATCGGTCACCTCGATACGCTTCTTTTTAGTCCTGCCGTGATTGTTCTTGGTCTTTATCTCCATGAACTGTAAGTGACTGCTCACGTAAGTGCGGAAGCGAAGCTTCTGACGGTTTGTGTGACCGCATTGGTGTTCGCGATACATGCCAAAGTCGCGGGTGTCGAAGTAAGTGGTATCATAGAGCATGTTACGTTCGCCATCAATCTCCTGTGCGAAATAGTCGCTGCGGGCCATCTCAAGGAGTCTCTGCAACAAAGGCAAAGTCGTCACGAACTTGGTGTCCGTACGGTTCATCAGTTTCACACTGCTCATTTCTGCCAGCGTGATGGGCTTGAAATCGCTAATGATATTTTCTATCATGAATAAAATTAGTAGCTTTTTGATTCGACAAAGTTAGTTGAATTATTTCTCTCTTCCAAAAATATTCAGCGAAATGCCTTTTTTTTTCAATTAATTTAAGTTTAGAAAGTACTTGCTTTACAAGTGTCCAACACCGTACATAGATTTGCTGGATTAAAGGAAAAAACAAGAACTCCCGAAATTAGAATAAATAATGTATAATATTCACAGGAAAACACAGAATCAGGATCAGATGGTTTGTTAAAAAACATTTATATGGGAAATTTTCTTTGTAACTTCTTGCATAGTTTCGGAAAATGTTTGTACCTTTGCACCCGCAAACAAGAAAAGAAGACTGGTGCGTTAGTTCAGTAGGTTAGAATGCCTGCCTGTCACGCAGGAGGTCACGAGTTCGAATCTCGTACGCACCGCCCTGATTTTCTTTGAGACGCAGGGTGCGTTAGTTCAGTAGGTTAGAATGCCTGCCTGTCACGCAGGAGGTCACGAGTTCGAATCTCGTACGCACCGCAACGTCATTGGTAGCCCATCGAAATTTCGGTGGGCTATTTTGATTTAATGCAAAGAGGTAAGTTTAAAGTAAAAACTAAAAGAGATAGAGAATATGAAGAATATTTTGATGACATTGCTGGCACTATGTCTTTCAGGCATGGCCATTGCTCAAGAGGTGACACGTGACTTCACCGTCTATAAGAACTTCAAGCCCGGCATTATCCACATGGCTAATGGCAAGGATCTCGTCAATCCACTGCTTAACATTTTCATGAAGCAATCCACCTTGCTTTATATGAGTGGAAATTACGCTAAGGAGGCTAATATGGACAATGTGCTTGGTGTAGATTTCGACGACAGGAAATATATCAAGATCAATGGTGAACTGGCCTATTTGGTGGATAGCATCGGGGCCAATCGCCTGTATTGTGTCACGCTGATTGACATCGATGCCTATAAGTCGTTGCAAAAGAACAACGTCAATATTTCTAATCTGAGCCTCGGCGACCAGATTTCATATAGTACCATCGATATGGAGAACCGTGACAGCATACAGATGCCAGTCATCGAACGTTTCTACTATTTATTCGATGGTAAATATATTAAGGTACATGAGCGTGAGATTTCGCGACTTCTGCCGAAGGAGAAGAGACGCCTCTATAAGACCATCATTAGCCAGGATGGCTTCTCTTGGATTGACAAGCAGAGCCTGCTCCAACTTCTCAAAGCTATCTCCACATTATCATCCGAATAGTTTTGGGTGAGTGCAAACCGCAAGTATTAAGCTTGCGTATGGAGTAGTTCAATGGTAAGCGAAGTGTGGGTGTCAGGAGTGATGCGGAAACGGTGATCAGGACGATAGCCGGGAAGCCAAAGAATACGTCCTTCGGCATCGACAAGAACCAGTTGGCGACGCTTTTCAAACAAAGAGAGCTTGCGGTCGGTGAGGAAATCGCTGACGAGTCGGCTTCCCTCTGTCATGCCTAACGGACGAAAACGATCACCGGGCAAGGCAGGACGAAGAGTAAGAGGAAATTGAATGCCGTTCGCATCGAGTGTGGCAGTGTCCGGTTGGCGGCTGACAGACGTCTCGTCTGACTGGCGTATCCGAATCTTGGTGGTAGCGTCGTAGATATAGGTTCCTGTTTCTGGAATGCGAAGGGTAGGGCGTTCGGCCTCACGTGGCTGAAGCATCAGCCGGCCGCGATTGACACATACTTCATGGGTGTCTGAAGTCCAATAGCTGCCTGTTCGGGCAGAGGGAAGTCTTTGACAGATTTGGTCGATGGAAGATGAACTAAATCCGAAGGGCTCCAGCCAGTCAAAGAGGATGCTAAGAGGAGAAGGCTGCTGCAGTAAACCGCTGATAAGCAGTGAGTTGCCGTCAGATAGTTGTCTGATGGCTTTTTTGTTGGCATCATCACTTACTTTGGCAGTCTCCTGCAATAAGCGGGCTGTGTGCAGGATGTTGTCTGTAGCTTTTGGAGTGATGGATAATAACTGCGGGATCACTTGCAGACGTAATTTGTTTCGCCACACGTCGGCCACGAGATTTGTTGAATCGGTGACGAAGTCCTGGCCTTGAGATTTCAGCCAGCTTTCTATCTCTTGACGATTGACGCAAAGGAGCGGACGAATGATATGTCCCTGTCGTGGTTGGATGCCTGTCAATCCGTGTATTCCCGTTCCACGAATCAGGTTCAGAAGGATGGTCTCGGCACTGTCGTCCTGATGATGGGCCACGCAGATATCAGCAGCTCCAATATCGTTGCGCAGTTGTTCAAAGTAGCGATAGCGCAACTCTCTGGCTGCCATCTCAATACTTATCTTGTGGAGTTCGGCATAGGTATGGGTGTCGAAATGAATGAGATGCAGGGGAATGTCGTGTCTTTCGCAGAATGACTGGACGAACGCCTCGTCGCGCATGCTTTCTTCGCCACGCAGATGGAAGTTGCAATGCGCAGCCTCGACGGTATATCCCAACTGGCAAAGCAGCAACAGCAGAGCTATGCTGTCGGCACCACCACTAACCGCTACGATGTAACGGTTGTCGTGTTGCAACAGTCCGTGGGCCTCGATATACTTCTTGACTTTATCTGTCATTCATCATTCCACATAAAGTACCAATCCCTTTAGGTATTCACCTTCTGGGTGATAGATGTTGATGGGATGGTCGGCAGGCTGATGAAGCTGGTGGAGGATGCGCACTTTGCGACGAGCCTGGGCAGCTGCGGTGAAGACGGCATTACGGAAATGTTCCTTATTGACAACCTGCGAACAAGAGAAGGTAAAGAGGATTCCACCACGCTCGATATTCTCCAATGCCAGTCGGTTCAGACGGGTATAGCCTTTCAAGGCATTGTTCAGCGCTCCGCGATGCTTGGCAAAGGCTGGGGGGTCGAGAATAATGAGGTCATAGGATTGGTAGGAGAACTTGAATGCATCCTCGCAAAAGGCTTCATGTCGAGGGTCGTTGGGGAAGTTCAGCTCCACGTTGGCCCGGGTCAGTTCGATAGCTTTGGCCGAACTGTCCACAGAGTGGACCAACTGCGCTCCGCCACGCATGGCATAGAACGAGAAGCCGCCTGTGTAGCAGAACATGTTCAGGACGCGCTTGCCTTTAGCATATCGTTCAAGCAGGGCACGGTTCTCACGCTGGTCGACGAAAAAGCCCGTCTTCTGACCACGCACCCAGTCTACATAGAACAGCAATCCGTTTTCCTTTGCTGTATTGTCGTTGCTACCGCCCACGATGAAACCATTCTCCGGTTCCATGAAGGGTAGGGTGGTTTCACTCTTATAATAAACATGGTGTATGCGATTTTGCATCACCTGCATCAAGGCTTCGACAATAGCATGACGGCAGAGGTGCATACCGATGCTATGGGCCTGCATGACAGCTGTATCTCCATAGATGTCGATGATAAGGCCAGGAAGGTTGTCGCCTTCGCCATGAACCAAGCGATAGGCATTGGTCACGTCGGGATTGGTTCCTAATCCGATGGAAAGGCGTGCCTGCAAGGCAGAAGAAAGACGCGAAGACCAAAAGTCATGATCAATCAGGACGTCGCTAAACGAGAGTACTCGCACGGCAATGGAACCCTCTTGATAGTGACCTACGGCAATAAACTGGTTGTCTGCGGTGACGACACGGACGATGTCGCCCTCGCTGATGTCTTCATCCTTGAGATGAAGTGCACCGGAAAAAATCCAAGGGTGAAAACGAAGCAAGCTCTCTTCCTTGCCTCGCTTCAGATATACATTTTTGTAACTATTCATTGTTCGTTGTTGATTTCGAGTCGGTAATCGCCAGATTGTTCCAATCGCATCAGTTCTTCATAGAGCATGATGCAAGCCCAGGCATCGGTGGCAGCGTAGAGTTTCTGCTTGTCGGAGAGGATGTCTATTTCCCAGTTGCTCAGCTGTTGTCGTTTGCTGATTTTCTGTCCGAACATGTTGGCATAGAGTTTCTGTAGGCTTAAATCTTCGATACCTATTTCACGTACATGGTGCTGCAGGTCGATAAACCATCCTGGTTCGAAGTCGCTCAATCGATGCAAGGAAGACAGGTCGTCGTGCAGGGAGAGTCCAATCTTCGGGACGGTCTTGTCCTCCAGTAAACGGAGGAGGGCTGGAGTAAGTCCCGTGTGGTTGAGGCGAAACAGGAAGCATGTATCATAGGTAGAGACTTGAAGGAGTGACACCTTATACTGAAAGCCACGCTTGAAGGAAGGGCGTGTCTCAGTGTCAATGCCCAAAATGGGTTGTGACAAAAGATAGCGCACGGCTTTCTCTGTTTCACCCTCTGTCAGAATTGTGATAATCCGACCCTCGAAAGCCACGACAGGCAAGGATGAAATCAGCTTTTTATCAAACTTGTTGTAGAGTGTCTTAGTCATCGTATATTAAATTCAAGATGCAAAAATACAAAAATAATCCATAATTATGAATCATGAATTGATATTTTTTATTACTTTTGCATCGAATTACGATTAAAAAGGATAAAATGGTTAAGAAAAAGAGTAAAAAATCGGTCGAACAACGACCTACGCTGTTAGAATCATTGGGCTTTAAAAACATATTTCACAACGAAAAAATCAACTTCATCATAGGCCTGCTGCTCTTTGCTGGTTCTCTGTTTATGATTCTTTCTTTCGTGTCCTACTTCACTACAGGACAAGCTGACCAGAGTCTGATCGAGGAGATGCGCCAAGGCGAGCTGATGGATATCAACCATAAGTTTGGAAATCTCTGTGCCAAGTTCGGTGCTTTCACCGCTTACTTCTTTATCAAGCAGTGTTTCGGCCTTTCGGCTTTCATCCTGCCTGTCTTCGTCTTGTTGTTGTCTGTGCGCATGATGGGTGCCTACAAGGTGAACCTATGGAAGTGGTTCTTTTCGTTGATGGTTGTCATGATCTGGTCATCCGTCACGCTGGCTAAGTTCCTTTCACCTGCCTTCCAGGACAGTCATTACTCTCCTGGCGGCGATCACGGTCTGTATGTGTGTCAGTGGATTGAGAATTTCGTGGGAGCCCCTGGCCTTCTGGCCATCCTGGCTATCGTGGCTATTGCATTCCTGACCTACATCAGTTCGGAGACGATCTATATGATCCGTAAGATGCTGAATCCTACCAAGTTCCTGGATCGCATCAAGTTCAAGGTGGTGGACACATCGAAAGAGCCCTTGGATCCCATCGACAGCTATGAGACCAGCATCGAGACACAAGAGGACCCCACGGTGTTTGATGATCCGTCGGCGCAAACTGTCCATTTCAAAGTGGATGGTCAGGATACCGTGAAGCAAACGAAAGGAAAAGGCGATGCCACTCCTAACAAGAAGGAGCCCGAAGATACCGAGTTGGTGGTTGAAACGGCAGCAGACGAGGAGAAGGCAAGCAACCGCCAACTTGTGGAGGTGGGTGACAAGCAACTGGAGCCCTACGACCCCAAGCGTGACTTAGAGAACTATCACTATCCGACCCTCGACCTGCTGAAGCACTACGATGATGATGGAAAGCCCTACATCGATATGGCTGAGCAGACGGCCAATAAGAACCGTATTGTTGAGGTGTTGCGCACTTTCAGCATCGAGATTTCGAGCATCAAAGCCACTGTCGGCCCCACCATCACGCTCTACGAGATTACGCCTGCACAGGGAGTACGTATTTCGAAGATTCGCGGTCTTGAGGACGATATCGCCCTTTCGCTAAAGGCGTTGGGCATCCGTATCATTGCGCCTATTCCAGGCAAGGGAACGATTGGTATCGAAGTGCCTAATGCCAAAGCCAATATCGTGTCGATGGAGTCCATCTTGAACTCGAAGAAGTTTCAGGAGACGACGATGGACCTGCCCTGTGCTATGGGTAAGACCATTACCAACGAAGTGTTTATGTTCGACTTGGCCAAGTCGCCCCACCTTTTGGTTGCCGGTGCCACTGGTCAGGGTAAGTCCGTTGGCCTGAACGCCATTCTTACTTCCTTATTATATAAGAAGCATCCTGCTGAACTGAAGATTGTGCTCGTAGACCCGAAGATGGTGGAGTTCAGCATCTACAAGATTATCGCCAAACACTTCTTGGCCTCCCTGCCAGAGCAGTTTGAGGATCCTATCATCACCGACACAAGCAAGGTGATTCGTACGCTGCAGTCGCTCTGTGCCGAGATGGATGCCCGCTATGAATTGCTGAAGGATGCAGGCGAACGCAACATCAAGGACTACAACCGCAAGTTCATTGCCCGTCAACTGAATCCCGAGAAAGGACATAAGTTTATGCCCTACATCGTGGTGGTGATCGACGAGTATGGTGATCTGATTATGACGGCTGGCAAGGATATAGAGCTGCCCATCGCCCGTATTGCCCAGAAAGCCCGAGCCGTGGGTATCCACATGATTATTGCTACACAGCGTCCTACCACCAATATCATTACTGGTACTATCAAGGCCAACTTCCCTGCCCGTATTGCCTTCAAGGTGAGTCAGGGTATAGACTCCAAGACGATTCTTGACCGCATGGGCGCCCAGCAGTTGATAGGTCGTGGCGACATGCTCTATTTGCAGGGCAATGATCCTATTCGTGTGCAGTGTGCCTTTGTCGACACTCCCGAGGTGCTCGACATCAACCGATTCATTGCTGCACAGCAAGGATACCTTGAGCCCTTTGAACTGCCAGAACCTATTGTCGAGGGTGACGCTATGGGCAGTACCGGTGCCGATGACGTCGATTTGAAGCATCTCGACCCCATGTTTGAGGATGCTGCCCGACTGATTGTGCAGAGCGGAAGTGGCTCCACCAGCTTGATTCAGCGCAAGTTCTCCATTGGCTACAACCGTGCTGGCCGCTTGATGGACTTGATGGAGAAAGCTGGCGTCGTAGGACAGGCCCACGGTTCCAAACCCCGTGAAGTACTCATTCAGGATGAAATGAGCCTTGAACAGTTACTCAACTCTTTAAGAAACAGATAAGAACGTTATGAAAAAGTTATTCGTTATTTTATCATTGGTATTCCTCAACGTCGCTTTTGCTCAGGCGCAGACAGCCAAGCAGGTGCTTGACAAGTGTGCAGCCACTCTGAACACAAATGAGGGACTACAAGCGGACTTCACTATGTCGAGTGCCCAGTACAGCCCTGTAAGCGGCACGATCTCCATTAAGGGTCGCATGTTTCATGCAACCACTCCTGTTGCAGCCATGTGGTTTGATGGCAAGACCCAGTGGACTTACATGAAGAAGAACGACGAGGTCAACGTGACGACACCTACTGAGGCCCAGTTGCAGGCCATCAATCCCTATAATTTTATTAATATGTATAAGAAGGGATTCAAGTACACGATGTCGAGTGATGCCGACAGCTACAAAGTTCACCTGACGGCAGAGAATGCCAGTCAGCGTATTCCTGAGCTCTTCATCACAGTCAACAAAAAGAGCTATCAGCCCTCAGAGGTGAAACTGTTGCAGAACAAGAAGTGGACAACTTTCACGATTTCCAATCTCAAGAAGGTGAAGATGGCCGATGGCGACTTCAAGTTCAATTCGAAGGACTATCCCACCGCAGAGGTGATTGACCTGAGATGAGGTAATAATAGTAAAATAATAAAAGAAGAAAAAACTAAAGATAATGAATAGGTTACGACTGTTCCGTTTGTTGCGCCGCAACAATAATTTGGGTATTCGTCGTTCGCCTGCTTTCGAGCAGAGCGTTATTGCGAAGGTGATGATGTATATAGGTGCTGCCTTCGCAGCAATCTATCTTATCTTTTTTGGCGTGATGTTTGCCATGATGGCCAATGAAGATGCTGACCTTGGTGTCGTATTCCTCATCCTTCCACTGCTGTTGCTGATGGATTTCGGTGCTCGTTTTGGCGTGCAGCAGACACCAGCTATGCTGATGAAGCCCTATATGCTGTTGCCACTTCCGCGTCATACTATCATCGAGACCTTTTTGCTTTCATCGGTGTTCAGCGGATGGAATCTGCTTTGGCTTTGCCTGTTTGTGCCCTATGCCATCATTACTCTGGCAGGTGGAGCCACGTTTTTGGAAGTGTTGTGCGTCGTGCTCAGTGGCATGTTTCTCGTCATGTTTAATAGTCAGTGGTACCTCTTCGTTCGCACACTTGTTGCCCGTTCGTTGCTGTGGTGGTTGGTCCCTGCAGCATTCTATGCTGCCTACTTCGTGCCGATGATTACCGATGACAAGTGGCATCTTTTCTCCAAATTTGCAGATTTCCTCGTCGATGATCTTCCCGTATGGGTATTCCTACCCTTCAGTCTCCTCTTGTTGTTGGCTTTCTTCTTCATCAATCGACGCATGCAGTTCCGCTTCGTCTATGAAGAGATATGCCGTGAAGAGAAGAAGGAAGGCGCCATGCGTCACGTCTCGCAATTCACTTTCCTTGAGCGCTATGGACAGACAGGTGAATACCTGAAGTTGGAACTGAAATCTATCTTGCGCAACAAAGCCATTCGCTCTCGAGTCTTTATGAGTCTCGGTCTGGTCGTCATGTTGGTGGCCATCATCACCTTTAGCGACATGTACGATGGTTTCCTCATTCTCAACTTCTGGTGCTACTATTGCTTCAGCATTTATGGATTGACGGCCCTTGTCAAGGTGATGGGTGCAGAGGGTAACTACATTGACCTGTTGATGACCCACCGCGAAAATATCCTTTCGCTGCTTCGTGCCAAGTATTACTTCCACGTAGCCATTCTCATTGTGCCCTTCATCCTCTGTATTCCTGCCGTCATTGCCGGCAAGTTCTCGATGCTCATGTTGTTGGCCTACGCTATGCTCACTTCTGGCATACTCTATTTCGTCATGTTCCAGTTGGGCGTATACAACAAACAGACGCTACCGCTCAACCAGAAGATTACAGGCAAAGGAAATGTGGAGAATGGTCTACAGCTTGTCGTTGAGTTGTTGGCTATGTTCATCCCCATCTTGATTGTGGCCATCCTCCTGCTGTTGTTTAGCGAAACGATAGCCTACATAGTGCTTTCGGTCATCGGTTTCGTGTTTACGTTGGCTCATCCCTGGTGGTTGCGCAACATCTATCAGCGCATGATGGAACGTCGATACGAGAATCTGGAGGGATTCCACGCAACGAGATAGGAGGAAAGGGAAGTGATATTCCCTTTTCCTCCTTATTAACTCCCACAAAAACGAAACGCCTCCCTATTAACTGCTCAATACTTTCTTTTCAAAAACAAACAACATAACATACTAAAACAAATGATGAACAAACTATTTACTATTATGGTAGCCTTCATGCTATTATCTGCACTCCCGGCCTTGGCCGATGGCGGACAGATGCTCACCATCAATGGAGAAAAGGTGGAGAAGGCTGTAGTCAAGATGACTTTTAAAGGCGATTATGTCGTGTTGCATTTCGCTGACGAGTCGAGTCAGACAGCCGACATGAATGCGGTTGCGCTGAAATTGGATGTGTCTGGTACTGGTATCTTTAGCCTGAAGAGTGTGTTGGGCGACAAGATGCACATTGACGGACTTTCACCTGAAACGGAAATTTCCGTCTACGATGCCTCCGGGCGCATGGTTCTTGCTGCAAAGGCTGATAAGGCCTGTGCAACCCTCTCTGTCAAGTCGTTGAAAAGCGGTGTCTATGTGATGAAAGCTGGCAAGCAAGTTGTGAAATTCATTAAACGCTGATAACACCATGAAAAAGATACTCTTTCCAATTATTGCACTCATTGGCATTTTGAGTGCAAACGCACAGCAGACAGGAGACAAGGTGAGCAACAACGTGGCTCGCAACCAGCATATCAATCAGGCTGTTCTCACGCTGAAGTCGGGCGATCAGAAGTATTACAACACCAGCGAATTACAGAGTATAGACTTCAACGATAACCAAGTATTGGTCAACACCAAGACGCAAGCGCAGGACTTGTACGATGGTTCGGTGGAAAGTGTTGCCTTTGCCAAAGGCCAGGAGGCTGTGGTCGAGGTCAATACCGTGGGAATGTTTGAGGTGCGCGGATGGCTCGAATCCTTCTATGCTAAGTGGAACGGTTGTCCTGGTGCTATCGGCTATCAGGTATCCATCCGTGGAGGACAATACACCGACTGGATCAAGGTAGACGACCAGCTGATACGCAACTACGGACAATACGCCCGTGTTGATGTGGTGGGACTTGTAGCCGGAACATACGAGATGATGGTGAAACCGCTCTTCAATCCAGACGATGATGTGCCTACACTTGCCGACACCTATGTGAGCGGCATAGTAGTGAAGAACTACGACCGCACAGGCTATGCCCATTTTAATTATAATAGTGGTGTAGGTGCCTACAACAACGACGGTTCGCTGAAGCCGGGCGCCAAAGTGTTCTATGTCACTGCAAAGACCGCCAAGACCATCAGCACCGAAGTGAACGGTGCCGAGACCAATCCCTGCGTGGGCTTGCAGTCAATCATTGCTGCCTATGAGAAGGGAAAGGATACAACCCCTATCGCTTTCCGCTTTATTGGTCTTGTCACTAAGGCAGACCTCGATGCTATTGGCAGCAAGGAGGAAGGTATACAGGTGAAGGGACGCAAGGCAGATTCAGAGTTGAATATCACGTTTGAGGGTATTGGTGACGATGCCACCATCAGCGGCTTCGGCTTCCTCATTCGCAACTCGAAGAGCGTGGAGTTCCGCAACTTCGGCATTATGCGCTGTCTGGATGATGGGCTCTCACTCGATACCGACAACTCCAACATCTGGATTCACCACATGGACGTGTTCTATGGCCCCAAGAAGAGCGGTGACCAGATTAAGGGCGACGGTGCCATCGACGTGAAGAGTGATTCGAAGTATGTTACCGTGAGCTACTGTCACTACTGGGACACTGGAAAGACCAACATGTTTGGCATGAAGAGCGAGAGTGGGCCCAACTACATCAGTTATCACCACAATTGGTTTGACCATAGTGACTCCCGTCATCCACGCATCCGTACTATGACCGTCCATATTTGGAACAATTATTACGATAATGTAGCTAAATATGGCGTGGGTGCAACTTCTGCTTCGAGTGCTTTTGTGGAAAACAACTATTTCCTGAAGACCAAGAAACCTATCCTCTCATCACTTCAGGGCACTGACGCCCTGGGTAGTGGCACCTTCTCAGGCGAAGACGGAGGTATGATCAAGGCCTTCGGCAATTATTTTGACCGCACCATCAAGAACTTCAGCTACTACACTCAAAACCAACCTTCTTCCAAAGGCTATGACGCCTACGAGACGGCCACCCGCCAGGAGCAAGTGCCTTCGACTGAGGTTAGTAAAGTGGGTGGCACACCCTATAATAACTTCGATACCAATAGTGAGCTTATTTATCAGTACACCCCCGATGAAGCTGTCGATGTGCCTGATGTGGTGATGGGTTATTATGGAGCAGGCCGACTCAATCACGGCGATTTCACCTATACCTTTAAGGACAACGTAGGCAGTGATGACACCGATTCAGAGTATGACAGCACCCTTGGTTCGCTGCTCGACAACTACAAGTCTGCCCTCGTAGGCTTTTTCGGCGACGAAGATTCTCAGGGTGGAGGAGAAGGGGGCGACCCTCAAGGAGGCGAAGGTGGGGAAGTCACTCCCCAGCCAGAAGGCACCATCTTCTGTACGTTCGACAAGAGTGGAACACCCAGTAACTCATTCTTCATCGTGAGCGGCAATGGTAGCAACTCGAAAGGTTCCGCCACTATCGATGGTGTGACCTATACCACCTGCCTGAAGATGGAGTCTGCCACCAGCATCAAGTTTACGTTGACCAGCCCAATGGTGATGACCCTCTACTTTGCCGACACCGAGACAGCCAGCATCAAGATTAATGGTGTGAAGATTACTGGCACTGGAAGTACTTACACCACGACGCTTGAAGCTGGAGATTATGAATTGACCAAAGACAAGTCGGTCAATCTGTTCGGTATCAAGTTAGAGCCAGTGGAGTGATGTGGATAATTCATCGAGTTAACTCAAATCATCCAATGAGTTAACTCGATGAACGATTCGAGTTAACTCATCATTTGAGTGAATGTTTTTTTGTGGCTTGAGCAATGAAAAAGAGGACGTGCATCGGCACGCCCTCTTTTTCATGTGGACTACTATGCTTAAGCAAGGAGTTTCTTCACCTGCTCGTAAACATTCTGACCAGTGAAGCCGAGCTTCTCATCAAGTACCTTGTAAGGAGCGGAGAAGCCGAAGCTCTCAAGACCCCATACACAGCCGTCGGCACCTACCAAACCTTCGAGGTTCACGGGCAGACCAGCGGTGAGACCGAACTTCTTCTTGCCACAGGGCAGGACGCTCTGCTGATACTCCTTCGACTGGCTGCGGAACAGACCCTCGGAAGGAACGCTGACGATGCGTACCTTCACGCCGTCTTCGCGAAGCAACTTAGCTCCAGCCTCAAGGGTAGAAACTTCTGAACCGGAAGCAAGCAGGATGACGTCGTAGTCCTCGTCTGAACCTGCAACCACGTAAGCACCCTTAGTAGCCTGGTTGTAGTCATTGCCCTCGGGCAGCATCTCGATGTTTTGACGAGAGAAGATGAGAGCAGTAGGAGTATCGACATTCTCCATAGCCATACGCCAGCAAACGGTTGTCTCCTCGGCATCGGCAGGACGAACTACTAATACAGAGTTCTTTCCATGATGGTTCTTCAGTTTCTCCATCAAGCGAATCTGTGCCTCCTGCTCAACGGGCTCATGAGTAGGACCATCCTCACCTACGCGGAATGCATCGTGGGTCCAGATGAACTTCACGGGAAGCTCCATGAGGGCAGCCATACGGACGGCGGGTTTCATATAGTCAGAGAATACGAAGAAGGTACCGCAAGCGGGGATGACGCCACCGTGCAGAGCCATACCGATGCAGCAGCAAGCCATCGTCAACTCGGCCACACCAGCCTCGAAGAATGCACCGCTGAAGTCGCCACGAACAATGTCGTGAGTCTTCTTCAAGAAACCGTTGGTGTTGTCGGAGTTGGACAAGTCGGCAGAAGCGCAGATCATGTTGGGCACCTGCTCTGCCAGCTGGCCTAAGACAGCAGCACTGGCACTGCGAGTAGCCGAACCAGCCTTCTGCTCAACCTTGCTCCAGTCAATCACAGGAGCCTTGCCGCTGAACCACTCTTCCAACTGGGCAGCCTTCTCAGGATTAGCTTTTGCCCACTCGGCCTTAGCAGCATAACGCTCAGCTACAATCTTCTTCAGCTCCTCTGCACGCTTAGCATATAGTTCCTTAACTTCGGGGAAAATCTGGAATGGATTCTCGGGATCGGCACCCAAGTTCTTCATCGTGTTGATATATGCATCACCACCGAGGGGAGCTCCGTGAGTAGCGCAGTTGCTCTCATAGCTCGAACCGTCAGCCTTACGGGCACCCTTACCCATGACGCAGTGGCCGATGATAAGGCTTGGACGCTCCTTTTCTGCCTGAGCCTTCTTAATGGCTTCGCGGATTTGATCAACGTCGTTGCCGTCAATCTTCTGCACATACCAGCCCCACGCCTCGTACTTCTTGGCAGTGTCCTCGCAGGTCACCACCTCAGTCTTTGTGGAGAGCTGAATATCGTTGGCGTCGTAGAACATGATGAGGTTGTCGAGGCCCAGGTTACCGGCGATACGACCTGCACCCTGAGAAATCTCCTCCTGCACACCACCGTCACTGATATAGGCATAGATGGTCTGGTTCATCACGTCGCCCAGGCGAGCCTTCAAGAACTTGGCGGCAATAGCAGCACCTACAGCGAAGGTGTGACCCTGTCCGAGAGGACCAGAGGTATTCTCAATGCCACGCTCAATCTCACGCTCGGGATGACCAGGCGTTACCGAACCCCACTGACGCAGATTCTTCAAGTCCTCCAAGGTGTACTTGCCGATAAGAGCCAACTGAGAGTAAAGCATAGGTGCCATGTGGCCAGGATCCAGGAAGAAACGGTCGCGGCCTTCCCATGAAGGATTCTCGGGGTCGTACACTAAGAACTCACTGTACAGGGTGTTGATGAAGTCTGCACCACCCATAGCACCGCCTGGATGACCAGACTTAGCTTTTTCAACCATCGAGGCAGCAAGAATACGAATGTTGTCCGCTGCCTTGTTCATTACTTTGTTGTCGTTCATAATTTTAGTTTAGAAAAAAGTAGAATTCTCTTTTGTTTTGCAAAAATACTAATTTATTCTATAATAGAGTATATATTACTGTTAATTGATATTAAAACTCTGCCAAAAGTAAAGAACCGTTATGGCCAATTAAGAAAAAAAGCGTATCTTTGCAGTGTGTTTTTCATGGTATTAGATTATTAAGGTTAATGATGAAAGTTCTGTTGTCGCGAGATAATGAATTTTCAAACCACTTGCAACGTTAATTTTTTTAATAAGCAATTGGACTAAAAAAGGGAGCCTGTGAAGGTTCCCTTTTTCTGTTTCATTTGCCCTTTGGAGCGGTAAACGGGACTCGAACCCGCGACCCTCGGCTTGGGAAGCCAATGCTCTACCAACTGAGCTATTACCGCAATATGTTTGATATAAAAAAGGGGGTGTCCTAACCCCTTATTCTTCTTTAGAGCCGACACCCGGACTCGAACCGGGGACCTACGCATTACGAATGCGTTGCTCTACCAACTGAGCCATGTCGGCTTGCGACTTAGTACACCCGCAGGGGCTCGAACCCTGGACACCCTGATTAAGAGTCAGGTGCTCTACCAACTGAGCTACGGGTGCATCGCTTAGCACTAACCTTTATCTGTACACCCGCAGGGGCTCGAACCCTGGACACCCTGATTAAGAGTCAGGTGCTCTACCAACTGAGCTACGGGTGCATCGTTTTTCTTTAAGCGGGTGCAAAGTTACACATTTTCTTCCAACCGGCCAAATTTTTCAATTACTTTTTTCTTTCTGTCATTGTTTTTTTCTTTTCTATGCCGTGAAACGCTAAAAAAACAAAAAAAGAGTGGGGTCTTCGGGGAAATACGCAAGGGTTTTCGTATCTTTGCATGTACAAAAAGAGAACAAATTTAAAAACTAACATCTAACGTTATGAAACAATTCAATGACAAGAATTTTGTCCTGGACAACGAGGTAGCCCAGGACTTGTATCACAACCATGCGGCAAAGATGCCTATTATCGACTATCACTGCCACCTTATTCCTGAGATGGTAGCCAAAGACCATAAGTTCAAGAGCATTACCGAGCTGTGGTTGGGTGGTGACCATTATAAGTGGCGTGCTATGCGTACGAATGGTATTGATGAGCGTTATTGCACAGGCAAGGATACCACTGATTGGGAGAAGTTTGAAAAGTGGGCCGAGACAGTTCCCTATACTTTCCGCAATCCTCTGTACCACTGGACTCACCTGGAGCTAAAGACTGCTTTTGGTATTGAGAAGTTGCTTTCGCCCAAGACGGCTCGCGAAATTTTCGATGAGTGCAACGATAAGTTGGCAAATGATCCTAACTTCACCGCTCGTGGCTTGATGCGTCACTACAACGTCGAGTGCGTTTGTACCACTGACGATCCTGTTGATGACCTGCATAACCATATTGAATATGCTAAGACTCGTGGTGAGAATGACCCGCTGATGATTCCTGCTTGGCGTCCCGATAAGGCTATGAACATCGAGAAGCCTGAGTTTTCCAAATATGTGCAGCAGCTCTCCGAGGTGAGTGGTGTGAACATTGTGAAGTTTGCCGATATGGTTGACGCCCTACAGAAGCGCCACGATTTCTTTGCCGAGCAAGGTTCGAAGCTCTCAGATCACGGTATCGAGGAGTTCTATGATGAGGATTACACCGATTCGCAGGTTGAGACCATTTTCGAAAAGGCAATGCGTGGCCAGCAGCTTTCTAACCTGGAGATTCGCCAGTTCAAGCACTGCTTCCTCACAGTGATGGCCGAGATGGATGCTGACGCTGGATGGACGCAACAGTTCCACTATGGCGCTATCCGCGACAATAATACAGCAATGTATAATAAGTTGGGTGCCGATACGGGCTTCGATTCAATCGGTGAGTTCAACACCGCAAAAGCTATGTCTAAGTTCCTGAACAAACTGAATATGGAAGGCAAGCTTACGCGTACCATATTATATACATTAAACCCCTGCGCTAATGAAGTCATCGCTACGATGCTTGGAAACTTCCAGGGAGGAGAGCCCGGAAAGATTCAGTTTGGTTCTGGCTGGTGGTTCAATGACCAGATGGATGGTATGATTCGTCAGATGAACGCACTTTCTGTATTAGGTCTTCTTAGTCGCTTTGTGGGTATGCTGACCGACAGCCGCTCGTTCCTGAGCTATCCGCGTCATGAATATTTCCGTCGTATTCTCTGCAATTTGCTGGGCAATGACGTAGAAAAGGGACTGCTTCCCGATGATCGCGAGACACTTGGACGGATGGTGGAGGATATCAGCTATAACAACGCCCGCCGCTACTTCCAGTTCTATTAATTCAAAAGTATGATACTTAGGAACTAAAAGTAAGGTATTTACGAATAAAAAGTATGCTGCTTACATGTTGTAGACAGCATATTTTTTATTCTTTTCTTGCGTATCTCGGAAAATTGCAGTAAATTTGCACCCAAAATAATTAACAAAGAAACGTAATTTAGTCATAAGATGAAAAAGAAGGCACTATCGTTTTTCTTTGCACTTGGAGTGCTTGCTATGCTTTCAAGTTGCGGCAGCACGAAGGATGTAGCATATTTCCAGAATAGTCAACAGGTTGATTTGAGTGAGTCGTCCTATCTTTATGATGCCCGCATTATGCCGAAGGACCAGTTGACCATTACGGTCAGTGCTACCAATAATGAGGCTGCAGCTCCTTTCAACATGACCGTACCCACTCCGTATACCGTCAATACTCGTTCCACTTATTCTCAGCCTATGCTGCAGACCTACTTGGTGGATAATGGTGGCAATATCACTTTCCCCATTATCGGTTCCATTCATTTAGGTGGACTGACCAAGTCGGAGGCAGAGAGACTGATTGAGAACAAGATCAGACCCTACTTGACGGCGGAAGAGAATCCTATCGTCACTGTGCGTATGACAGGATACCAGATTTCGGTATTGGGTGAAGTAAGCCGTCCAGGTACGTTTACCGTTAGCCGTGAGAAGATTACGGTTCTCGAAGCATTAGCTCAGGCAGGCGACCTGACCATTTATGGTGTGCGTAACAACGTGAAGCTAATTCGTGAGGATGCTACTGGTAAGAAGATGGTGGTTGAGATGGACTTGAATGATGCCAACATCATCAACTCACCTTATTATTATCTACAGCAGAACGACGTGATATACGTGACGCCCAACAAGGTGAAGGCTCAGAACTCGAGCGTTGGTAGTATGACGACGCTATGGTTCTCTGCAACGTCAATCCTAATTTCCTTGACTTCGCTATTGTATAACATTCTTAAATAAAATAACATTGAGATTGGGGCCCAGCTCCCAATCTCAATTCTTTTATAGACACAAAAACAATCACAAAAATCTTAATAATATGTGTGGAATCGTTGGTTATATTGGTCAGCGTGAGGCATATCCCATTTTGATTAAGGGATTGCGCAGACTAGAATATCGTGGTTATGACAGTGCTGGTGTAGCATTGTTGAATGGTGAAGGTGAACTGAATGTCTATAAGACAAAGGGTAAGGTGGATAACTTGACGGAGTATTGTGCTGACAAAGATATCAGTGGTTCCGTGGGTATTGCTCACACTCGCTGGGCAACACACGGAGAACCTTCTTCCGTGAATGCACATCCCCATTATTCTGAATCGAAGGATTTGGCCATCATCCATAATGGAATCATTGAAAACTATGCTGACATCAAAGCTAAGTTGATAGAAAAAGGCATCACCTTCCGTTCAGATACCGACACTGAGGTATTGGTGCAGTTGGTTGAATACGTCAAGAACAAGAAGAACCTGGATTTGCTGACAGCTGTCCGCGTAGCCCTTTTTCAAGTAATTGGCGCCTATGCTATAGCTATCATCGACAAGAACGACCCCAACCAGATTATTGCTGCCCGTAAGCAGAGCCCGCTCGTAGTGGGCATCGGTAACGATGAGTTCTTCTTGGGAAGTGATGCAAGCCCCATCATCGAGTACACGGACAAGGTGGTCTATCTGGAAGATGGAAATATTGCCGTGATGCGTCGTGGAGAAGACTTGCAGGTCGTCAGCCTCCTGAATGAGAAACAGGAGTTGGAAATAAAGACCGTAGATATTGACTTAGGCCAGATAGAGAAGGGTGGATATCCTCACTTTATGCTCAAGGAGATCTTTGAGCAGCCCGAATGTCTGACCAATTGTATGCGTGGAAGAATCAATGTGGAGGCCAATCACGTGACGCTCTCAGCTCTGATAGACTATCGTCGTCAGTTGCTTCATGCTAAGCGCATCGTCATCGTTGCCTGTGGTACCTCTTGGCATGCAGGCCTGATCGGCAAGCAAATCATCGAATCGCTTTGCCGTATTCCTGTCGAAGTGGAATATGCTTCGGAGTTCCGCTATCGTAACCCTGTGGTGACGAAGGATGATGTGGTCATCGCTATCAGTCAGAGTGGCGAGACGGCAGATACGTTGGCTGCTGTCCAGTTGGCTAAGGAGAAAGGCGCATTTATCTATGGTATCTGTAATGCTATCGGTTCAAGTATTCCCCGTGCCACCGATACCGGTACCTACATTCACGTAGGCCCAGAGATTGGTGTCGCCTCCACAAAGGCTTTCACCGGTCAGGTGACTGTGCTCACGATGTTTGCTTTGGCTTTAGGCGAAGCCAAAGGTACCATCAAGCGTGAAGAATATCTGCAAATAGTGAAGGGACTCTCTCAGATTCCTGAAATTATCAAGAGCGTCCTGGAAACCAACGAAAAGGTTGCCGATCTGGCCCGCACGTTTACTTATGCTCACAACTTCCTCTATTTGGGGCGCGGCTATTCTTTCCCGGTAGCATTGGAAGGTGCGTTGAAGTTGAAGGAAATCAGCTATATCCACGCAGAGGGATATCCTGCTGCAGAAATGAAGCATGGACCTATCGCGTTGATAGACAGTGATATGCCTGTTGTGGTCATCGCTACCCACAACGCTATGTATGAGAAGGTTCTCTCGAATATTCAGGAAATCAAAGCCCGACAGGGTAGGGTGATAGCTCTTGTAAGCAAGGATGATAATACTATTGCCAAGATAGCTGATGAAGTCATCGAACTGCCTGATGTGCTTGAATGTCTGGAGCCGCTTGTGGCTACGATACCACTCCAACTCTTAGCTTATCACGTGGCTGTTTGCAAAGGCAAAAATGTTGATCAGCCACGCAATTTAGCTAAGTCTGTTACTGTGGAGTGATGGTTTTCTTAAGGGGTTTTGCGTAGTAGCCGGTCTATCTCATCGAACTGCTTGCCAAGATTCAGGTTCAAGTAGATTCGATAGAGGGCCGGCGCCCATTTTCCCTTCTCTTCGGGGGCAAGTTGGCGATAGCGTTCCATATAGGCTTGTGAACGCTGAAAAGCTTGTCGGCGCAATTTCTTGTCTTTCTTTTCTTCAAGCTTCTCTGCCAGATTCAGGTAGGCTGTTCCTGCATTGAAGTATGGTTCAGGCAGCGTGTCGCATAGCTGGATCAGCCGTTCGCTGTAGGTGATACAGTCTGCCCAGCGTTCCATTCGCAGCAGGACGGTGCTCTTTGCAAAGAGAAACAACTTGTTGGAATCATTGACCGAAAGGGCACTGTCAGCAGTAGCAAGTGCCTTCTCCATTTGTCCTATCCTACTGTATTCATCCATCAGGCGAGGGAAAAAATAGTGGAAGGTAGGGTAGCGACGGAACCCTTCCTCGAGTGTTGCAAGATATAGCTCGCTGTCTTTCATCCATCGGCGGGCTTCAGCGATATACATCAGCGTAAAAGCTGCCTTTGAGGAGTCACGCAAGGCTAATTTTCGGTAGCGCAAAGTGAGTACGGGATCTTTCATTATGTAGCCGGAATAGACAGCCCAGTAGGCAGCCTCGGGCAAACGTGAATCCGATTCCTCATAGTGATAGGCAGAGAACAACGGTTGCTTGCTGCTGTTAATATAGTCTTCATAATAGGTGAAAGCCTGATTGTAGTTGGCTTTCCTTACAAAGAAACTACCACCATTGTATAGGTTCACCCGATAGCCGCTCAGCAGTTCGGCGTGCTTCTGCCTGTATTCCAGGTTGACGCGACCTTTCTTGTCGGGACGCATATCGAGTGAATCGAGAGTCTCGGCGATGATGAACATACGGCGTGTGAGGTCGAAAAATGCCGCCGTGTCCTGTTTTTGTTTCAGGTAGAGTCGTTCGTTGGCTTGTGCGTATTGTTTCTGAACGGCCTCTAACCACATTAAATAGACCTTTTTGTTATCCCTACTGGCAGAATCTTTCTTGAGCAGATCGGTCATCAGCCGTTCTGCCTTGTCGAAGTCCTTGCCACTCTTTATATAAGTCCGTGCTTGACTGAGCTCCTTCTTCTGAGCCCAAGTCAAGCACGGTGTTATCATAGCGAGTAGAAGCAAGGCAACGACACTTCGCATGTGTTGCTTCTTGTTCATTCAAATTTGTTTATTGTTTCAGTGTGGGGTCGATGGCCTCAAGCTCAGCCATCTTATCCTTGAGTTGGAGCGAGTAGTAGATACGGTAGAGAGGATAAGCCCACTTCACCTTCAACTGATCGCCGTCCAGCTCTTTGGCACGCTCCAGGAAGCCCTGTGCTTCGCGCAGTACCACCTTTACTTTCTCTGCATTCTCCTTGGTCAGACCGCCAGTCTTCTTGTCGGCCAGCTGGTCGTTCATAGCAATAGCCTTAGAGTTCAGGCACACACCTGCGTTGAAGACACACTGCACGAATTCAGGATCGATTTCGATAGACTTCTTGTAAGCCTCCACAGCTCCGTCCCAGTCGCTGTTGTTCATCAGAACTTCACCCTTCAAAGCCCAAGCCATCTTGTTCTGTGGGTTCATGGAGATCTCTTCTTCAGCCCATGCGCCCAGAGCCTTCATATCGTTCTTGTGGGTGTAGTAGTCCATCAGCAGGTTGAAGTAACGCTCTTCCTCGGGCTTTGCCTGGTGCAAATCCTTGATACGCTTCAGGTAGGCAGCTGAGTCGGCAGGAGTCTTCATGTTCTCCTTAGCAGCGAACAGCAGGATTTCGTTGGCGTCGGCAGCCTTCTCAGGATCCTGAGCGGCGATGTCGGCATACTTCTCAGCATTCACATAGTCCTTCTGGAAGTAGGCAGCCAGAGCAGCATAGTAGGCAATCTCAGAACGATATTGCTCCTGCTGAGCGAGGTTGAAGCCCTCGAAGAAGGGATCCTTGCCGCTGTCTACGAACAGTGCCCAATACTTGAAGGCGCTGGGTAAGTCCTTCACCTTATACATGTACTGGCCTGCGTTGATCAGGGCGAGGCGCACATTCTGCATGCGCTGCTGGTTGGCCTGACGGAAGCGAATCTTTACCTTTCCCTTCTCATTGGGCTGGCGATCAAACTCATCGCATTTCAGCGCTGCTTCGAAAGCCTCTGCACAAGCCTTGTGCATACCTAAGGTATCAAAGGGAGCCTGGATTTGCTTCACCTTGTTCTCCATCTCGAGGGTTTGCAGAGCAGAGAACTTACCGTACTGTATATCAACCATTTGGTTCCAAGCTTTGGCCTTATCGACAGTTGCGCTTGAGGTAAGGGCAGGAGTCAGCACTTTGGCTGCTTCGTCAAACTGTCCTTTTCCACAGAGAGTCTTTGCTTCTTTCACCAGGTCATCCTGGGCAAAGGCGGTGGTGGCAGCTACTGCCATCAGGGCCATCATCATTAGTTTTCTCATTCTTTTATTGTTTTGATGGTTAATAAGTTTTTACTCTTGTTCATTGTCTATCTCGGTGAAGTCGAGAATGTCGGGCGCATCGGTGCTCTCAGCGATTTCGGGAGCCTCTGGCATTTCGACCTCAATCTCCTCTTCCGGCTCAGTCATGACCTTGCAGACAGAGGCGATGGTGTCGTTCTTCTTCGTCAGATTAATCAGGCGGACACCCTGCGTGGCGCGTCCAGTGATACGTACTTCGCTGACGTTGAGGCGAATGAGGATTCCGCTCTTGTTGATAATCATGAGGTCGTTCTCATCGGTCACGATCTTTATAGATACCAGACGGCCCGTCTTCTCCGTGACGTTGAGCGTCTTCACGCCCTTTGCACCACGAGAGGTCTTGCGGTAAACGTCCTTCAGCTCATCACCTTCCTTCTCGACAATCATCGAACGCTTGCCGTAGCCATTCTCGCTGATGACCATAACGGTCTCGTTCTCAAGGTCGTTCACGCAAATCATTCCTACGACTTCATCATCGCCGCCGTCAAGACGCATACCGATGACGCCAGTGGAAACACGTCCCATAGGACGAATCTCATCCTCGTGGAAACGAACGGCGCGACCGTTGCGGTTGGCAAGAATCAGTTCGTTGTTGCCGTTGGTCAGGCGAACGCTCACCACCTGGTCACCCTCGTTGATGTTAATAGCGTTGACACCATTGGTACGTGGACGACTATAAGCCTCCAGACAGGTCTTCTTCACCAATCCCATCTTGGTGGCAAACACCACGAAGTGGCTGTTCAGGAACTCAGGATCGTCAAACTTCTTGATGCGCAACACAGCATTGATCTGGTCATCAGGTTCGATGTTGAGCATGTTCTGGATGGCGCGGCCCTTCGAGTTCTTGTCGCCTTCGGGTATCTCGTAGCACTTCTGCCAATAGCAGCGTCCTTTCTGCGTGAAGAAGAGCAGCGTGTTGTGCATAGTGGCAGGATAGATATACTCGGTGAAGTCGTTATCACGGTGACGGGCACCCTTGGAACCTAAGCCTCCACGACTCTGGGCGTGGAACTCGCTAAGCGAGGTGCGCTTGATATATCCCATGTGTGAAATGGTTATCACGACGGGGTCATCAGGATAGAAGTCCTCGGCGTTGAACTCATGATCGAACGGGATGATTTCGGTCTTACGCTCATCGCCATATTTCTCCTTCACTTCATTCAGGTCGTCCTTCATTACCTGCTTGCAGCGCTCTGGGTTATTCAAGATCTCTTCCAGGTCGGCAATCAGTTTCTGCAAGTCATTATATTCCTGGTGCAACTGGTCTACGCGCAGTCCGGTAAGCTGCGAGAGACGCATGTCAACGATAGCCTTCGACTGCAGTTCGTCCAGGTCGAAACGCTTCTCAAGATTACGCTGGGCATCGCTTGGCGTAGCCGACTGACGGATGATGTGTACCACCTCGTCAATATTGTTCACTGCGATGATTAAGCCTTCCAGGATGTGGGCACGCTCACGAGCTTTGCGCAGGTCGAATTGCGTACGGCGAATGGTCACATCATGACGGTGCTCGATGAAGTAGCGGATGCACTCTTTCAGCGATAACAGACGCGGACGCAGACGAACACCGTCGCTTGTCTTGATGGGGACGAGCGCAATGTTATTCACTGAGAATGAGCTTTGTAGGGCTGTCATCTTGAATAATTTGTTAAGGATGACATTCGCATTCGCGTCGCGCTTCACGTCCACCACGATGCGCATACCCTGACGGCCAGACTCATCGTTTACATTCGAGATACCTTCAATCTTGTGCTGGTTGGCCAAATCGGCAATGTAAGCCACAAGATCGGCCTTGTTGACGCCATAGGGAATCTCATTGACCACGATTTTGTCGTGAGTCTCACCATTTTCAATCTCAGCTTTGGCGCGCATGACGATGCGGCCTCGCCCCGTCTCATAGGCATCACGTACACCCTGTACCCCATAGATGTAGGCACCAGTAGGGAAGTCCGGGCCTGGGATATACTGCATCAGTCCCTCTGTGTCGATATCGGGATTGTCGATATAGGCGCAGCAACCATCGATGACCTCACGCAGATTGTGAGTTGGCATATTGGTAGCCATACCTACGGCAATACCGTTACCGCCGTTGACCAAGAGGTTGGGCACTTTGGTAGGCATCACACTGGGTTCAAGCAGCGTGTTGTCGAAGTTCGGGTCCATGTCGACCGTTTCCTTATCGAGGTCGTCCATGATATGCTCACCCATCTTTGAGAGTCGGCACTCCGTGTAACGCATAGCAGCCGGAGAGTCACCGTCCACAGAGCCGAAGTTACCCTGACCGTCAACGAGCATGTAGCGCATGTTCCATTCCTGCCCCATACGCACCAAAGCGCCATAGACGCTGGAATCGCCGTGTGGGTGGTACTTACCCAGCACCTCACCAACTACACGAGCACACTTCTTGTGTGGCTTGTCGCTGGTGTTGCCAATGCCCATCATACCATACAATATTCTGCGGTGTACTGGCTTGAATCCGTCACGAACATCGGGGAGGGCACGAGCCACAATCACGGACATCGAATAGTCGATGTACGACGACTTCATTTCTTCCTCGATGTTAATTTTTAAAATTCTGTCGTTGTCAAACGTCTGATCCACTGTTTTTGAGTGTTTAAGTTTAATGATAAAGGTGTAAAATCGCGTTTTAGGCCATTTGCAAGCCCGCTAACGCATTTTTGCCTTTTCGTTTCAGCCTACAAAAGTACTACTTTTTTTGCATCCTGCAAAAGTTTTAAGCAATTTTAAGCGGTGTTTAGGGTACAAAAGGAAAAGCAGGCACCGTTGTACCTGCTTTTCTTTCCAAACAAATTGATATTTGTTGCTTATTTGCATTCTCCTTCTCCGTAGACAAAGCCGAAGGCGTTGCTTGGATAGTCGAAGATCTCCTCCTCGCGGAAGAAGCGGCGCAACTCGATAGCTGCATTCTCGACAGAGTCGGAAGCGTGTACGATATTCTGCTGGTTACTCATCGAATAGTCGCCACGAATGGTGCCGGGAGCAGCCTCGCGGCCATTGGTTACACCAGCCATCGTGCGTACCACCTGGACGGCGTCGACACCACTCAGGGCCAGAGCTACCACAGGAGAAGCTTGCATTGAAGCGGCCAGTGAGGGGAAGAAGGGACGATCGACCAGATGAGCATAGTGCTCGCGGAGGATGGCATCACTGAGCTGCATCATCTTCATGCCGCTGATGCGGAGACCGCGACGCTCGAAACGATTGACAACTTCGCCAATAAGCTGGCGCTGCACACAACTGGGCTTGAGTAAAACGAGTGTTGTTTCCATTGAAAATGTTCTTTTAAGGGTTTTAATTTCTAATCACGCTGCAAAGATAAATAAAAAATTTGAATTTGTTTTGTCTTTCAGAATAATTCTTTGTATATTTGCACACAAAACAACAAAAAATTTGTATTCAACAAAGAGATTATTATGTTTGGACTTGGAATGAATGAGATACTGGTCATCGCCCTCATCGTATTGCTGTTGTTCGGTGGAAAGAAAATTCCAGAACTGATGAATGGCTTGGGTAAAGGCGTGAAGAGTTTCAAGAATGGTATGAAGGAGATCGAGGCTGACGTGAAAGCCGAGAACAAGAAAACCGATGAGTGAAGACGGGCAGGCTACGTTCTGGGAGCACCTTGATGAATTACGCTCATGCATTATCCGTTCGCTGGGGGTCATCATTGCTTTTGCGGTAGTGGCCTTTGCGCTGAAGGATATGCTTTTCGACGTGGTCTTGGCCCCTCGGTCAAGTGATTTCGTCAGTTACAGACTCTTGGGCGTTGAGCCTTTTAGCCTGCATCTGATGAACACGGGATTGACGGAGCAGTTTATGGTCCACATGCGAGTGGCCATCTATGCAGGACTGCTTTGCGCTTCACCTTATATATTATATGAGTTGTTTCGCTTTGTGTCCCCTGGACTCTATCAAAATGAGCGGCAGGCAGCGACGAAGATTGTGGTTTCAGCCTACATGATGTTCATCATAGGCACGTTGGTGTGTTACTTTGTCATCTTCCCGTTAACGGTCAGGTTCTTAGGTACTTATCAGGTAAGCAGCGATGTTGACAATATGCTGACCATCCAGTCTTATGTAGATACGCTTATCTCTATGTGTCTCGTGATGGGGGTGATATTTGAGTTGCCCGTCGTGTGTGCCATTCTTGGGCGAATGGGGCTGATCAGTGGGAGTCTGATGACCCGCTATCGCAAACATGCTGTTGTGGCTATACTTGTTGTGGCGGCCATCATCACCCCTACGACCGATGCCTTCACGCTGCTGGTAGTGGCGTTGCCGATTTGGTTGCTCTATGAGGTAAGTATTTTAATCGTGAAATTATAACTGTTACTATATGCTGAGAAAAATTCGTATCACTTTGGCAGCGATGTTCTTCGTGTGCATCACGCTGTTGTTTCTCGACTTTACGGGAACGCTTCACCACTGGCTTTCTTGGATGGCAAAGGTGCAGTTTCTTCCCGCCGTATTGGCACTCAATGTGGGAGTCGTCGTAGCGTTGGTGTTGCTGACGCTATTGTTCGGACGTATATACTGTTCCGTCATCTGTCCTTTGGGCGTCATGCAGGACGTCTTTGGCTGGTTTGGAAAGAAGAGCAAGAAAAACCGCTATACGTATTCGAAGGAGGTGAAATGGCTGCGCTATCCGCTGTTGGTCGTTTTCGTTGTAGCTTTGGTAGCCGGCGTGGGTACATTCGTCCAGTTACTGGCCCCATATTCAGCCTACGGTCGTATCGTCACCTTCTTGCTCCAGCCTGTCTGGAAGATTGGCAACAACATCCTGGCCTCGTTTGCCGAGTCGATAGACAGCTATGCCTTCTATTCCGTTGACGTATGGATGAAGTCGATGCCTGTCTTCTTGATAGCCGCAGCGACGTTGGTCGTGCTCTTCATCCTCGCTTGGCGCGGAGGACGCACCTATTGCAACACGATTTGTCCTGTGGGCACCGTCCTCTCGTTCTTCGCCCGTTTCTCCTGGCTGAAGATACATTTCGACACCGAGAAGTGCCGCAACTGCTCCCTCTGCACGAAGAACTGCAAGGCCTCCTGTATCGACTACAAGAACCACACCGTAGATTCTTCGCGCTGTGTGGTGTGTGGCGACTGCATCGAGAGTTGCAAGTTTGGTGCGCTCCACTATGACGGCAAGCGGGTGAAGGACAGCAAACCCGCAGAGACCGATGCCTCTAAGCGTTCCTTCCTCCTCGCTACGGCGATTGCTACCACAGCCGCCTATGCCCAGGAGAAGAAGAAGGTCGATGGCGGCTATGCCGATCTCGCCGACAAAGTAGCACCCGAGCGTCAGACCCCGCTCACGCCCCCAGGCTCCTTGTCGGTAAACAATATGGCGCAGCATTGCACCGGTTGCCAGCTTTGTGTCTCTGAGTGCCCCAACGACGTCCTTCGCCCTTCCCTCAACTTGATGAACATGATGGTTCCTACGATGAGCTACGAGCGTGGTCATTGCCGTCCGGAGTGTACTCGTTGTTCGGAGGTCTGTCCGGCAGGAGCCATCAAGCCCATAGACAAGGAAGAGAAATCATCCATACAGATTGGACATGCGGTTTGGATTAAAAAGAACTGCGTAGCTATCACCGATGGGGTAGAGTGCGGTAACTGTGCCCGTCATTGTCCTGCGGGAGCCATCGAAATGGTGCTGCTCGATGAGAATGACGAGGAATCGCCCACCATCCCTGTGGTCAACGAGTCCGCCTGCATCGGTTGCGGTGCCTGCGAATATGTTTGCCCGTCGCGTCCCTTCCCTGCTATCTACGTGGAAGGACATGAAGTACATCAACACATTTAATGGAGGAAAACAATGGAACAAAAGAATATTTCACGTCGCACATTCCTAAAATACTTTGGCGCTGGTAGTGCTACGCTGTTGGCCGCCTGTGCAGGCAAGAGCGAACAGTTCAAAGCCGAAGATGAGTATAAGCAGCAGGTGGAGCCGCCAATCGGCAAGATGACCTATCGCACCAATCCCAAGACAGGAGAGAAAGTCTCACTCTTGGGTTACGGTATGATGCGCCTGCCGACCAAACCCGACAACGCCGAGGAGTTTGATCAGGACATGATCAACCGCCAGGTGGACTACGCCATAGAGCACGGAATGAACTACTTCGACACATCGCCAGCCTATTGTCGAGGATTGTCTGAGCGATGCACAGGCATAGCCCTGAGTCGTCACAAGCGCAGCGAGTATTTCGTGGCCACCAAGCTCTCCAATTTCGATCCACGCTCACAGAGCCGCGAGAGCAGTATCGAGATGTATCACAACTCGATGAAAGAGTTGCAGGTGGACTACATCGACTATTATCTGCTACATGCTATTGGCGGCGGAGGCATGAACAATCTGCACCAACGCTACCTGGACAACGGGATGCTCGACTTCCTCTTGAAGGAGCGCGAGGCAGGCCGCATCCGCAATCTCGGATTCTCCTATCACGGAGACGTTGCTGTCTTCGACTGGCTCTTGGAGCACCACGATGAATACAAGTGGGATTTCGTGCAGATAGAGTTGAACTATCTTGACTGGGACTATGCCAACGAAATCAACAAGGACAACACCGACGCCCGCTACTTGTATGCAGAGTTGCAGAAACGCGGTATTCCTGCCGTCATCATGGAACCGCTGTTGGGTGGCCGTCTGGTCAAGTTGCCCCAATACCTGATGACGGAGCTGAAGCAGCACAACCCCGAGCGGAGCGTTGCCTCCTGGGCCTTCCGCTATGCAGGCACTCCCGAAGGCGTCCTGACCGTTCTCAGCGGTATGACCTATATGGAGCACCTGAAGGACAACTTGCTCAGCTACTGCCCGTTGGTGCCTCTGACTGAAGAAGAGATGGAATACCTGCAAAAGGATGTGGCGCAGAAGATTGTGGGCCTCGAAAACATCCCCTGCAACGATTGCAAGTATTGTATGCCCTGTCCCTACGGCGTTGACATTCCTGGCATCTTCGTACATTATAATAAATGTAAGAATGAGGATATGCTCCCACACGGAGTGGGCGATTCGGCCTATCGCGAGCATCGTCGCAAGTACCTCATCAGCCTCGACCGCTCCGTCCCCCGTCACCGCCAGCCCGATCATTGTATCGGCTGCGGACAGTGCCAGCCCCATTGTCCTCAGGGCATCCGCATCCCTCGCGAGTTGCAGAAGATTGATAGAATGATAGAAGAACTGAAACGAAACCCTATAATCTGAATTATAAGAAGGAAATGACAGGACAATTCATTTTGAGTATTTTCATTGCCGCCATGTTGGGCGGAGCTATCGGCTTGGAGCGCGAGTACCGTTCTAAGGAAGCCGGTTTCCGCACCCATTTTCTTGTGGGTCTTGGCTCGGCCTTGTTTATGGTGCTTTCTATGCACGGCTTCGATGGTTTTGAGGCACAGCCCGGTGTGATCATCCAGCGTGATCCGGCACGTATGGCGGCACAGGTAGTGAGCGGTATCGGCTTCATCGGTGCAGGTACCATCATCTTCCAGAAGAATGTAGTGAAGGGCCTCACCACCGCCGCAGGTCTTTGGGTCACCTCAGCTATCGGAATGACGGCAGGCGTGGGCATGTACGAACTGGCTGCCGCCGCCACGTTGATGGTGCTGGTGTGTCTCGAAGGCATGAATTTCGTTCATCACCGCATCTTCAAACATCCCCACAAGGATTATGATGCCGACGAGCACGACGAACTAAACGCTAAGGCGTGACCAATCCTCCTTGTCTGCCTTCGATTGCTGGCGACAAGGAAACAAACGAATCAAATGCTGTAAGGGGAAATCGCTGTCTTTCGGTCCATTTACTGAAAGACAGCACCCTCCAAAGAATAGAGGAACCAGTCCTTTTCAGTATTCGCATCATGCACCCAGTTCTTGAATTTGCTGTAGGCGTTGATGATGCTTGTCCCTTCCACAGGATAGAGGAAGTCGTAGGGAATGATGATAGCGTTAGGCGCCATCCCCTTCGCCTTGTTCGTACTGATACGGTTGCCTGTGGTCAGGTTCTCCAGCGAGATATTATTCATGTAGTGCTCCAGCGTCTCGCCCGGAGCTTTCTCCACCACCTCAACGACGGGCGCCACGCGAGGCTCCGTGAGCCTGGTGTTGACGTAGGTAAAGGTGGACGACTGTCCGAATAGGGCGTGTATCTCCGTCTGGCTGTTAATGACCTTTCCGTTGATGCCGTGCAGGATGAGCTGGTCGATGTCTCCGCACGCCACGATGCTCATCTCCACGTGGGTGTTGTCAATCACCCGCCCTTTCAGCACCACGTCGTTCATATCGTAGTCAGCCGTAAACGGACGGCACTCGAAGCACATCGTATAGACCATCTGTTCGGGAGATTCCGAAAGGTCAATCGTTTCCGCATCGCTGTTATCCTTCGTCCCAGTCACCTTGCCGAAACTCAGTTTCTCGGTGCCGAAATCGAAGCCCCTGCTATAGTGAGCGCCTTTGCTGCTGACGCAGACGGCAATCAGCCTCTTGCAGTTGACTGGCACCTGATAGCTGATGGTCACCTCCGCATCCTTCGTCACGTTTTCTTCCGCCAATATCAGCGCCTTCCCCTTGGCGAAAGGCGATTTCATCAGGATCTGCACCTTCGCCACATCGACGAGCGGTGCATCAGCCGTGATGTGGATAGCCCCCTCCTTGATTGAAATCCAATCCTGTCCCGCATCAATCAAGCCCAAGACACGTTCGGCATTCTTGAGCGTAGCAAGGTCAGGGTCGTCCAAATCTCTGTTCTTGTCGCAACTGGCAAAGAACAGCAGCATGATAGCGATGAAAGGGAAGACTTTTTTCATGCAGCAATCTTGTTTTAGGTTTGGATTCACAAATATACGATTTTTAATATAATGATGGAGAGAATCGCCACAAATTATAGTTTATTATAACATTGATTAGCTTTCTATAACGTTTTTGGGAACGAATATTACGTTGTCAAATAAAAAAACATAAAATTCACTTGGTCGAATGCGAATAATTGTGTAAATTTGCCCACTGTAAAAGAAAATACCTTTCGATGAAACGATACAACTCTCTATATGTCATTTTCGTGACGCTGTCCTGTAGTTTGCTCATGCTTGCATGTGCCCATCAGGAGGACAAGAAGGTGTCTCTCAATTCGCATGCAGACAGCCTGATTTTCTATGCAGGCGTTGACAAGAATTACGAGCGTATGCTTGAGCTGGTTGACAGTTTTGAGCATCTCGGCTGCATCAACGCCCTGGACGCCAATCGTTGGCGAGGCGCTGCCTATTATCGTCAAAACAAGTACCGCTCGGCTGAGTACTATTATAAGAAAGCCCTTGAGTGTGATGTGAAGACGCCGCAGGACTTGCTGAGCTACACCAAGTCGGCCCGTCGCCTCTCCGAACTGCTTCTTGTCAAAGGCGATTTCGAGGGTTCGCTGCAAGTGGCGATGCCTGCTGTGGCGAAGATGGAGGAAACCAAGACAGGCTCGGATATTGACTATGCTATCCTGTTGAACAATATTGGTTGCTGCCAGCTGAACTTAGGTCGGGACGAAGAAGCCAACGAGAGCTTCCTGACGGCCCGTCAGCACTACATCAACAGGTGGTCGTCAGACAGCACGGGACGAGGCTTCCAGGAGGCCGTCATCGGTACCGTCTATACCAGTTTGGCCTATATCAACACCAAGCGCTATGCGGAGTCTATCTACTGGATTGACCGCACGGAGATGCTGCTCAACAAATATCGTGAAAAGCCCGATGCTCGGTTTGAATACTTTGATGAATATACCGGACAGATTCAAATCATGCGGGCAGTTGCGCAGTTAGGACTCGGCAAGACGGGTGAGGCAGCGCTGTCGTATAAGGCCTTCCAGCGCACGGATTATTCCAAGACCCCTGCGGGACGTATCAATGCCAACGATTATCTGGTGGCCGCCGAGCGCTACAAGGAGGCCGCTGACAATTATCGCTATCTGGACTTGATGATGAACCAGCAGGGTAAGGAGTACTCGTTGGACAATATCAAGTTGTATCTTCTGCCCAAATTGCGCTCCAATATTGGCGCCCAGCGTCGTGACTCCGTGATGTCGTTGGCGTTGCAGGCCTGCATCGCTATCGACCGCGCGATCACCAAAGGAAAGAGTGACGATGCGGCAGAGCTTGCCACCATCTATGAGACGGGTCAGAAGAAGGAGCAGATTGCCCAGCAGCAAGCCGATCTCTCGCGTCAGCGTTGGGTCACCACGATGGTGGCGCTGGTGCTGGTCATCACTTTCTTCTCGGTGTTTATCTATTTCCGTCACCGCTCCGCCCACCGCCTGGCCCTTGCTCATGCAAAGCTGCAAAAGGCCTACGACCAGTTGGAAGAAACCACCGCCCAGAAGGAGCGTATTGAGAGTGAGTTGCGTATTGCCCGTGACATCCAGATGTCGATGGTGCCCGCCGTATTCCCTGTTCGCGACGACCTGGATATGTTTGCCTCGATGACCCCTGCCCGTGAGGTGGGTGGTGACCTCTATGGCTATCTTATCCTCGACGATTTGCTTTATTTCTGCATCGGCGACGTGAGCGGAAAGGGCGTTCCTGCTTCCCTGTTTATGGCGCAGACCACCCGCTTGTTCCGAACCCTTGCCACCCAGCTGATGAAGCCAGCCGAGATCGCCACGCGCATGAATGCCGCCCTTGTCGAGGACAACGAGCAGGGCATGTTTGTCACGATGTTCATTGGTTTGGTTGACCTGTCCACAGGCCATCTCGACTTCTGCAATGCAGGCCACAATCCTCCTATCATCTATAATTTGACCTCAGAGAAGTCAAACTATGTGGAAATTGAGCCCAATGCTCCCTTTGGTCTCTGGCCGGGTCTCGATTATATTGGAGAGACCATCGACAACATCAAGGGTTGTCCTATGTTCTTCTATACTGACGGACTGACTGAGGCAGAGAACATGCAGCAGGAGCAGTTTGGCGAAGAGAAGTTGCTGGCCATCCTTACTGGCTCTCATTTCGATAATGCCCGCCACGTGGTGGAGCATCTGAATGACGAGGTGAAAAAGCATCGTCAAGGGGCTGAGCCAAATGATGACTTGACGATGATGACGTTGCTGGTGAGGTGATTTTTTGTGGATGGTGGATAGTGGATGGTGGATAGTGGATGGAGGATAGTTCTTTTGGTGGATAGTGGATGGTGGATAGTGGATGGAGG
>Ga0326513_10000408_pt1 | contig 36296 bp, 25 predicted proteins | sample 2_2465_0518_D_FD_203654 | JGI IMG/M metagenome (GOLD analysis project Ga0326513, IMG submission 203654) | Bovine rumen microbial communities from UC Davis, California, United States - 2_2465_0518 | ecosystem: Host-associated > Mammals > Digestive system > Stomach > Rumen | place: USA...
GGAGCGCTGTAAGTGCGACACCTGAAGACTTTAGGTGTCGGTCCTTCAGACCTCATTCCCCCTATATCGACAAATATAACAGCCCTAACGGACTGCCCTATTAGGTATTGCTCCTTCAGAGCTCTTTCAACCACATGATAGTCAACAATATTATACAACTGAATAAATTCGTCGAACTGACGTTAATTTACTTTCTGAAACCCAAGGTGCAAGCCTTGTTACAACTTTCTAACCTTACCCATGAATAGTATAACGCCCGACTTGTGTTCGCGGATAGTGAAGAAGAACGGGCGGTTCATTGTGAAGAAGAATGGCTTGACCGTCATCTCTTCACTATTAAAAGGCTTTTTAGAAGAAGAAACTGCATCTGTTCCTTTCTCACAGAACTTGAGGTTTATTATCTGCCTTATGTCGGAAACAGAGGGGGAATTATCGGCTAACCCCGAAAAATCAGCTTCCAAGGAAAAGGCGTCAGTCATTTCCATTGCCTTGAGCGGCTCATTGAAAGTGTTGTCGCATTTAAGATCCATGCGAGGCATGTCAAGAGCAACTTTCTGGTCGCTTGTGCGCTTCCTCATCTGCGTGTCCTGTTTCTTGCTGAAATTCCTCAGACAGTCGTCAAGGTTCTCGCCCTTGTGTGGCAGATAAATCTCCATATAGAAGTTACCTTTCAAATAAGGGATTCTGAGAAGATCCATCTTTTCACCTTCATATACTTGGTAGTGATCTTCCTGTTGCATCATCATAACCTTTGATTTCGAGCCGTCGGCATTCATGAAATCCATAGGTCGTGTAACGTCCTCTTCAAACACGTTATTCCAAGTGCCGTTGAAGCACACAATATTGAACAACGCAATCTTTGCTTCTGAGGAAAGGGGTTGACTGAGAATATTCTTGACACTTCCCCTTGTGTTTTGTGAACACCATTGGTTTATGTTGTTCTTGGTCATGTCAGAGGCGAGGATATGATTACGAATCTCCGCCTTGAAATCATTCCTGTTCTTGGTTGAGAATTCGTTCTTAACCTTGAATTTGTTATCTATCCAAACGGAATTAGCGTTTTTTATCCCGACCTCACGAGCATATCCCGCAAGATAGTCGTTCAATTTGCCATACACCTCACTAACCTTTTCCGCGTTCAGGTCTTCCGTGCCTAACACGCTCGTTATCTGGTCGAGTGTAATGCCATTGGCGCCATTGGCAAGAATGGTCAGAGCATCTGCCAGGCATAGAGGCGAGATAACAACATTCTCATTCTTGTCATGTTGTTTATCCACTTGCTCAAAGAGCGAGTATGCCATGCTCGTCTCACCTTTATATACAGCCTTTGCCGTTGAGTCAACAGGGTATGCTATTGTGTTTGCCTGTCGTGTCTGTGCCAAGCAGTCAGTTGATGCGAGAATGGCTACTGGCATCAACAAAACAGATATTATGAACTTGCTTCTGATCATAGAGTTATTATGAATGTTTTTGGTAATTTTTGCAAAGATAATAAAAGTTCGTTGAAAATCCAAATAAAATACCCAAAACAAAAGTAATACATGAGTTTATTTTTCTAATCGTCGCTGAAAACTTGCATAGCAGGATTAACCCAAACGTTTTTTCAGAAAAGAGCAAGCAACAAAGTTACAATCCCCCAAAGGGTTTACAGAATTAATCTTTTCAAATTTGTTATAACTATATCATTTTGATTCAATGTATTATCACAAACTATTATTGAGTCCACTTACTAAAGTAGACTCAATAACGATAAAAGCGATATTACAAAACTGTTAGTTAAAACATATCCCAAAATCCCATTATAGCATAGGCCCTTTAGTTGTGCCGCGAACAATGAGATTGCTTCTTACCACCTGCTTTTCAACGCGGTTTAGCGGAGTAATACCCTCAACTTTATTGATAAGGATATTTGCTGCCTGATGACCTATTTCATTACCTCGCTGATCCATGGTAGTGAGCATAGGATCACAAGCCAACGCACGCTCGCAATTGGTGAATCCGCAGATACTTACATCCTCCGGAATCTTTAATCCAAGACGCTTCACTATATGGATAACTCCAATGGCGGTATCATCATTGATACAGAAGAATGCATCGGGCCTATTCTCACCCTGCATCAACTCAGGAATCATCTGCTCAGCGAGTTCACGTGAATCACACTCAAGAATGTAATCGTTATTAATCTCCATATCGTGAAGACGAAGGGCATCCTTATAGCCGTTCATCCTATTCTTCACAATCTCAAGATGCAACGAACTTCCGCAAAAGGCTATTCGCTTGCAACCTGTGTCTATGAGATACTTTGTTGCAGTAAAAGCTCCGTGATAGTCATCGACAACCACTCTGGAGGCATTTACACCTGTACAGATACGGTCAAAGAACACAAGAGGCATCTCATTGTTTATGATACGGATAAAGTGATCGTATTGCTTAGTGTTCTTTGCCTGTGAAACGATTACACCGCAAACTCTTGACCTGATAAAGTTGTCGCAAATCTTCACTTCACGATCAAACTGCTCCTTACTCTGAGCAACAATGATAGAATACCCTCGATTTGATGCTTCTTCCTCAATACCGGAAATAACGGTAGAGAAGAAATAATGAACTATCTCAGGTACAATGACACCTATGATTTTCTGTGACCTCGCCTTGGAATGGCGCAAAGATTCCGCAAGAACGTTTGATACGAAATTATGCTCCTTGGCATATTCCTGTACCATTTTTCTCCTTTTCTCACTAATACTTGGATTATCAGCCAATGCTCGTGAGACAGTTGCCACCGACACTCCCAGTGCCTTGGCAATATCCTTCATTGTAATCTGTGAATGTGGCATAGTTTATATAGGGTTAATAAGTGATATTTTTATGAACATTTTATATGAATATTATTGCTTTCGTGTGCAAATATATGAAATTTTTCTCAAATGAAGAAATTTTTTGCATAAAATCTATAAGATACTGAATGAAATCGGTTGCGCAAAGGCAAGAAAAGCACAATATAACATTTTGAACGTGTTATTTTTCACGATTGCGGAAAATTTTTCCTTCAAAAATTTCAGTATTCAGATTGAAATTAGTAATTTTGCGAGGAATAAAGACAAAGAATCCGAAAACAGGATTCTGTATAAAAAACGATTCCGTATTCGCAAACGTTAGCAATGAGATATCATGCATAACGGACAGCAAATTTGCGTATCTTAGGATATTATGTGTATTTTTGCACACGGAACAAGAGGAAATAACAAATCAGACTTTAATGAATTACTTCTATAGCACAGCATTCACCGAATGCATACACCGACACGAAATACAGGCTCTCGGGAAGAGTGTATTCGACAAAACCCTTATAATAAAGGTGCAGGCTCCACAGCTTAGGCCTAACCAGCGTCTTACCCTAAGCGGAAGCGTTGAAGAACTCGGCAACTGGCAGGAGCGCGAAGCCCTCAGATGCCTTTATACAGGCGATAACGAGTGGACAGCCGTAATCGATGTCACGAATCTCACAGGCAAGAGCATTGAGATGAAGTATATCGTCGTTGATGAAGACGAGAGCGTGCCTGTTATATGGGAAGCGCGTATGAACCGTGTTCTGTATATCCCAGAGATAGAGAGCGGAAAAACAGAGACTATCAGCATAGAGATGGCGCACTTCGCTATCCCTGCCGACCGCATAGCAGGCACAGCCATTCCTGTTTTCTCGCTCCGTTCAGAGGGAAGTTTCGGAGTCGGCGACTTCGGTGACCTGAAGAAAATGGTTGACTGGGTATCGCTCACAGGGCAACGCATCCTTCAGGTGCTCCCTATCAACGACACGACCATAACACGCACTTGGACAGACTCATATCCCTATTCCGCTATCAGCATCTTTGCCCTTCATCCGCAATATACCGACTTCCGACAGCTTCCTCCGTTGAAAGACTGGAAGAAAGCCACAGAGTTTGAAAAACTCAGAAAAGAACTCAACGCCCTTCCGCAGATCGACTACGAGCGCGTGAACAATGCCAAGAACGAGTATCTGCATCTCCTTTTCGAACAGGAAGGCAAGACGGTACTCGCATCCGAGGAATACAAGCAATGGTTCAAGGAAGAAGAGCAATGGCTCGTGCCCTACGCCCAGTACAGCGTTCTGCGTGACACCTACGGCACAGCCAACTTCTCTGAATGGCCCGATCATAACACATGGAACGAGGCTGACCGTAAATCGCTCACCAACCCTCGAAGCAAGGCATATAAGGCGGCTTCATACTATTATTACATCCAGTTCATCCTTGCACAGCAGATGATTTCCGCCCACAAATATGCACAGGCTCACAAGGTGGCATTGAAAGGCGATATCCCTATCGGCGTAAACCGCTATGGCTGTGATGTATGGATGGAGCCACGCTATTTCAACCTCAACGGACAGACAGGTGCGCCGCCTGATGACTTCTCGGTAAACGGACAGAACTGGGGATTCCCTACCTATAACTGGGACGAGATGCTGAAGGACGACTGCCAATGGTGGATTCGCCGATTCCAGAACATGGCAAAATACTTCGACGCCTACCGCATCGACCATGTGCTCGGTTTCTTCCGTATCTGGGAGATACCTATCCACAGCGTTCACGGACTTCTCGGGCAGTTCCAGCCATCGCTCGGCATGACACGTCAGGAGGTTGAGCAATACGGATTGAAATGGCAGGAGGATTTCTTCCTCAACCCATTCATAACCGACTGGGTATTGGAACGTATGTTCGGTGAAAATGCAGAATATGTAAAGAACACCTTCCTTGAGCCCTGGCACGATGACACATACCGTTTCCGCGAAGGGTTCAAGACGCAGAGGGAGGTAGAGAAGTACTTCAAGACACACACAGCCCCTCCCCAGCCCTCCCGAGGGAGGGAGTCTTTAGATACAATAATACAATCCAAAAATCCCTCCCACTCGGGGGAGATGGAGGGGGGCCTTTACTCCCTCCAGAGCAACGTGCTATTCCTTGTTGACCACAAGAATCCCGACCTTGTTCACCCACGTATCTCAGCACAGTTGGATACCTGTTACGAAACGCTATGGGAGCACGACAAGTATAACTTCAACCGCCTGTATAACGATTATTTCTATCGCAGAAACAATCAGTTCTGGTACGAGGAGGCAATGAAGAAACTCCCACGACTGGTAGATGCGACAAATATGCTCGTGTGTGCCGAAGACCTCGGTATGGTGCCGGAATGTGTGGCTTGGGTAATCAACCAGCTAAACATCCTCTCGCTCGAGATACAGTCAATGCCGAAGGATCCGCAAGTAGCGTTCGGAGTGCTCGAGCGCAATCCGTTCATGTCGGTTTGCACCATCTCCAGTCACGATACAGCCACCCTGCGTATGTGGTGGGATGAGGACGAGGAGCGCACACAGAACTATTGGGAATGGTCACTTGGCCGTGAGGGCAAAGCCCCCCACCCTCTCTCACCGGAGATAGCCACGGAGATAGTCAGCAACCACCTTGCCAGTCCGTCAATGCTCTGCATCCTCACGCTACAGGACTGGCTCGCAACCGATGCCGATTTGCGCCTTGCTGATGCCAATGCCGAGCGCATCAACATCCCAGCCAATCCAAGGCACTACTGGCGCTATCGCATGCACCTCACTCTCGAACAACTCATACAAGCTACCGAGTTCAACGAGAATGTAAAGGAGATGATAGCTGCGGAAAGAAAAGCCTAACCAAGCCTTCCCAAAGGGAAGGATGTTATACAGTAATGCCGCTATAGGCACCCCCTAAATTAAAACACAAAGGCGCAAAGATTAAGAGATTTCAATAAGAAACCCTGAGTCTTTGCGTCTTTGCGTTTATATTACTGTTATAGCTATAAAAGGTATATAACACACCTTCCCTTGTGGGATTTGAGTTTCCTTGATAAGGAAACGGCGTAAGCAAAGGTTATATCCCTTGATTTTTCAAGTGTAGTTTTGTAGTTTTCGGCACTAATGTTCTATGCAAAATGCTTTGTATCTTTGTGGCATATTGTTTCGATATGCCACATGAAGCCACACGCTTTTGCCGTGCTTTTCACAAATGCACTCATCGAAATCGCAATATGTGCAAACAAGCCATTGCCATTCCTTGCATTCCTCCCAACTCTCACATCTTACAACAGCCAAATAATCATTCATATTTTCGTGATTTCAAAGCTTTACAAGGGGGAAACTGCGGAATTTTAGTTAATATATGTTAATTAAAGATTGTTTTCTTATTGAGAATTTGGTTGGTTCAAAAGAAAGAAATATCTTTGCACTGTCATACTTCACTATGACACCATGTAAGTATATCAACAAGTAATTTCAAACACTTCAAAAACAGAATAGATATGATACAAATTCAAAACCTGACCTTCGGCTACAAAAGCTCAAAGGAGAATGTACTTGAAAACGTGAACCTTCAGTTGAATCCAGGTTCCATTGTAGGACTGCTCGGCAAAAACGGTACTGGTAAGACAACGCTTCTTAACCTTATCACCGGACAGCTTTTTGCCAAGCAAGGCGTGATTACCATCGATGACGAAAACGTAAAGACCAAGAGCAAGTCCATTCTTGAGAAACTGTATTTCATCCCAGAGGAACTTATAGTGCCAAACCTCTCTCTTGAAAACTTCATCAAGCTCTACAGTCCTTTCTACAAGGATTATAGTCAGGAGGTAATGGACGAGTGTATGCGCGAGTTCGATCTCAAATCAGAAAAGAAGAGCCTCAACAAGCTCTCTATGGGTACAAAGAAGAAGATGATGATATGCTTCGCATTAGCTACCAACGTGCCTTATCTGCTTATGGATGAGCCTACCAACGGACTTGACATTCCTTCAAAGCGCATCTTCCGCAAGCTCATCAACAGTCATATGACCGAGAACCGCATAATCCTCATCTCTACCCATCAGGTACACGATGTTGAGAAAATGGTTGACCACATAGTCATCGTTGGCAAAAAGGATCTTCTCGTAAACGATACGACAGAAGGACTTGGCCAGAAATACACTTTCGGCACAACTCCAAAGGGTGAGGTGCTCTATTCAGAGAAGAGCCTTGAGGGCAATCTCTGTGTGGCTCGTCGTACAGACTCAGAAGAAGAGACTCCCGTAAGTCTTGAACTTCTCTTCGAGGCAGTAAACGCAAATCCTAACGCTTTTAAGAAATAAGTCTATGGACACATTCAAGATATTCCTGAATACATACAAGTCTTCGCTGTATATGGTATTAATGCCGTTGGGTTTTTTCATAGTCCTGACAATATTACGTGCAACCATGCCGACAGCAGACTTTGTTGCCAGGTTGTACAACATTATATGGATGCTGTGGTTTTTCTTGTTCTCTCTGTTGAATAATGTATACTATAAGATGTATGAAAAGAAGCTATTGTATCTGCTCCCAACATCAAAGAGGACAAAATTCTTCATGCCATTGGGTATTGTATTTCTCACCATAGTCGCCATCTGCCTTCTTACAATTCCTATCGAGGCTATAGCTCATATTTTCACAATAGGCAATATGGTGGAACAGCAGGTTGCCATAGGAGGTTTTCTGAAGTACAGCTTCAATAACAACGCGATGATATTCATAGCTATAGTAATTGCTTGCGCAAGCACCTTTGTCCATTCACTTGTGCGAAACAACCTAGTAATAGGATTAATATTAGGGCCATTAGTTATGGCAACATTCATATTTACACCTGTGTATTTTGATTACCTTCTGTCTCCTCGCGCATTGTCAACAAATGCTATAATAGGTTGTCTGGCAAGCTCTGTCCTGTTGATTGCAGCAAGCTATCAGCTATTCAAGCGTTGGCAACCAGCAAATAGTGGTATTTTCAGAGTATAAGTTAAACGCTAAAGAAGCAAGGCTATGAACAAATATAAATTATTTTTCAGACTCGCAAAGGATTGGCTAAAAGTAGTTTGGATATTTGGTGTCATATATATAGGCGGACTATATGCAATGTTCGTTTTAGTTGACAATCCGAATTTTTTTATCACAAGTGCATATAGCAGTATGGCTATGATGATTTGCGGAGCCTTTACTGGTATCAGCGTAATAGCACCTAAGATGATGTGCAATCCTCAGGTGAAAAGCCCACGTGGAAATTACATGTTGTCGCAATTGCCAATATCGCTATTTCAGAAATACGTGATTATCTTGCTGACTGTTTTATTCATGTGCATTTCTACAATCCTTATGAGCCTACCAATAGAAATGATAGGCAGCATGTTGACTGCTATATATACTCCTGACAGGCAAATAGAAATAGGAGGAGTTGTGAGATTCTTTGCCCATAACGGAATATTCCCACTTGTATTAGCGGAAATGAGTTTTGGCGTATTTTGTGGCGTATTATTCAGAAAATACATTGGACCGATTTTTGTTGCAATAATGCCAATCTCATTCCTGAATAGTTTCTGTTTTGCATACGGTAAGCCAATGTGTGTATCAATGACAGAAAGCATAATCTGCTTATTTGTAACAATAGTCTTTCTGATATTAAACTATCAGCTTTTCAAACGCTGGCAAATAGCAAATAACGGACTTCTGATGATATGATGTAGAAACCTCATTCCTCCTATGCTGCTCCATCACTTCTCCATCATAAGTCCATAGATACTCCATCGAAACGATGGACTAACGATGGAGTAACGATGGAGTAACGATGGAGTATCTACGGAGGAAGAGCGGACAAAAATATAAAAATCAAAGTAGAATTATGAATACAATAAAGAATATTATTATTACATATCGCTGGTGGTTGCTGTTGGTATGTTTGGCTTCACAGTTCTTTGGAATAGTCAATCTGTTTAATATAGCCTTGGCTGGTACATCTGAAGTAAACAACAGTAACATGGGCGCATATATCGACCTCTACATATTATGTACGATAATAGGATTTGCAGTTTCCTATATCATTATGGAATTACGAACAATGCCTAACTATCAGTTTCCAGAATCATTGATACGGAAATATGCAACAGCATCTGTCACAATCCTCATCGTCATTATTTCCTGTATGATGTTCTCTATGGTAGTGGAATATATCGGTTCATTGCTGACAGTCGGCTCTCCACAGGCATCAAGTTTTGCCATTGGCGGATATATCAGATATATATCAGAAGAGACAGGCGGGTTTTCAATCTTGGCATTCCTGACAACATTTGAGATGTTTATTTCAACATTGATAAAGAACAAGAACTTGCACTTGGGCATAAACATGTTCATGAGCGGAATCTTCTGGGTGACAATCATCTTATTGCAGTTAATAGAGATTCCCCATACCCTCTTCTATGTGTTCGGAGTTTTATCCATTGTATTTCTCATAGCGAGCTACCAGACATACAAGCGATGGCAGCCTGCTAATAGCGGATTTTTAATGATATGATTACATCCAACGAAAAAACTATCTTCGGCAAGGTGGCATATCAGCTTTGCGAAGAAATACTAAAGGGTAACTACCAGGGCGAAGACCGCATTCCGAGCGTCAGGGAACTGGCTGTTACCTACGAGATTAACTATAATACAGTATTAAGAGCTATGGAAGTATTGCAACGCGAGGAAATCGTATATCAGAAGCGTGGCATAGGCTATTTCGTATGTGCCGACGCAAAGAAGAAACTGCTCAAAGGGCAGAAAGAAGACTTCAAACGCCAACAACTGCCGGAATTGTTCCGACAGGCACGTATGCTCGGTATAAGTATCGAGGAAATCGTGGAGGTGTGGAATAAATCAATTAACAATTAACAATTAATAATTAACATGCCTGTAGCTTATCAGGCTTAGTGACAATGAAAAAATTAATAGCAATCGTAGCACTTGTAGCTACAACATTCGTGTCTGCCAATGCGCAGCTTCTATATCGTATCACTTCTAACTCTCAGCAGAAGCCTTCGTATATCATCGGTACCTTCCATTTGGAGGATGGTAGCTATCTGGATAAGATTCCGGGAGCTAATGCCGCTCTTGACGAGGTTGATCAGGTGTATGGTGAAATTGACATAAAGACCATGACCAATCCTGATACTCTTGCAGCCACTCAGGCAATAACTATGCTTCCTGATGGCAAGACTATCAAAGATATTCTTACCGCAGAACAGTTTGAGAAGCTTGACAAATACGTGACATCTATACTCGGTACAGGTCTCAGTAACCCTATGCTCTTTCAGCAGATGGGCAAGATGAATCCAGCAACATTAGATAACACCCTCACTATCACGAACTTCCTGAAAAAGATGCAGGGTAAGTTTAATCCGAACAACATCATCGACATCAGCATTCAGCAAACCGCTATCCAAAAGGGTAAGAAGACGAATGGTCTTGAGACAATGGATTTCCAGACAAAACTAATGTTCGGAAGACCTATGAATGAAATGATAGAGCAACTGATGTGCAGCATAGACAATAGCGAGTTTTATGACAAGCAGACCTTACTCTTGTTAGATGCCTATCATGAGCATAACATTGAGAAGCTCATGGAAATCACCTATATGAAGATGGGGAATAGTTGCGATATGACTGAGGAGTATATGAATGGCTTGATTTTCAACCGCAATAGCGACTGGGCAAAGAAGATTCCTGCAATCATCAAGAATAGCCCTACCCTCTTCGTTGTAGGTGCAGGTCATCTCGGTGGCGAGAAAGGCGTCGTCAATCTCCTTAGAAAAGCTGGATTCAAGGTTGAGGGTGTCAAATAAACCGAATAATTGAAATATTTTTCGCAATTTCGCGAACGGATTAAGATTTCGTGTGTATGCAATAATAACCTGAATTCGACGACTTGCGTAGCTTGATGAGCCTTGCGAATAATTCAAAATTCTTTAACAAACGCAACTTTGTTGCTTGGTTTTACAGAAAATTATTCATGATGACCAGAAAATTTAGCCCAGAAAATTTAATTTTTCTGGGAACTTGCTTTAGCTTGGTGAGCCATAGCGAACAATTTTCTAAAAATTTTTGTTCCGTAAACAGCAGCTTGCTGCTAAAACAACAGCGTTTTATTTTATTCGCTGAAGCTCATCAAGCTGAAGCAAGTCATCGAACTCACGTTATAATAGTATGAGTGCAATGACTTTTTATACGGACACGATGTAATAAAAGAAGTTAAAATGATATTTTCTTAAATCTATTTTATTATCTTTGCGTCTATTTTAGATAAGGAACGAAATTTCTTAAAATTATAACTAAGAACAATACAAATGAAACTAAGAAAACTCTTTTCGCTGTTTGCCTTTGCGCTTACAGCAATGGCGAACGCACAGCAGTTGCCCCCTGTGCCTGTTGATAAAGATGTTCGCATCGGCAAGTTACCTAACGGTCTTACCTATTACATCCGTCACAATGAATGGCCTGAACATGTTGCGAGCTTCTATATTGCCCAGCGTGTAGGTTCTATGCAGGAAGAAGAAGACCAGCGCGGTCTTGCCCATTTCCTTGAGCATATGGCATTCAATGGTTCTGAGCACTTCAAGGAGAATGGCATCGTTGAATTCTGCCGTTCACTTGGCGTAGCTTTCGGCCGTGACCTTAATGCCTTCACAAGTCTCAACGAGACTGTTTACAACATTGACAATGTGCCTACGACTCGACAGTCAGCCCTTGACTCCTGCCTCATCATAATCAAGGACTGGAGTAACGGTCTGTTGCTTGAGGACAAGGAGATAGACAAGGAACGTGGCGTTGTTCATGGAGAGTGGGCAAGAAGCAACAACGCTTCCCAGCGTCTGGATGAGAGGAACTTCCCTAAGCTTTATTCTGACTCTAAATGGGGACATCGTATAACCATCGGACTCATGAGTGTGGTAGATAACTTCAAATACGATGCTTTGCGCAAGTACTACAAGAAATGGTATCGTCCTGACAATCAGGCTGTCATCGTAGTTGGTGACGTGGATGTTGACCACACGGAGAAGGTTATCAAGGAACTATTCAATTCTATTCCTCTTGATCCTAATGCCCCAAAGGTAGAGAAGTTTCCTGTGCCTGACAACAATGAGCCAATATATCTTGTGGATAAGGATAAGGAACTTGTTGCCAACGAGATTAATATCAGCATGAAGACTGATGCCATGCCTGACAGTCTCAGAGGCACTATGATGTGGTTTATTGACGAATATGCAAGACGCATGGTGTCAAGTATGGCAAAATCACGTTTCGCAGAACTTGTTCAGAAGCCAGAGTGTACCTATATAAGTGCAAATGTCGGTATCGGTAATTTCATTTATGCCAACACAAAGGATGCTCTCAACATCTCACTCTATCCAAAGGACGGCAAGGATATGGAGGCAATGCGTGAGGTTGTACGTGAGGTTATGCGTATCAGACAGCATGGCTATACAGCTACCGAGCTTATCCGTGCAAAGGAGGAATTCCTGTCTCAGATTGAGAAAGCCTACACTAACCGTGACAAGCGCACTAATTCTCAGTTCTGTAGAGAGTACTTCACTAACTATCTCAACCATCTGCCAATTCCTAGCATTGAGGATGAATTCCAGATCTGGAAGCAGGTATCTCAGATGATTCCACTTGAGGCTATCAACCAGTATGCAAAGCAGATAATAAGCGTGAACGATACAAACCTCGTGGTGTATGAGTATGCTCAGGATAAGGAAGGCCGCTATGTTCCAACCGTGGATGAGCTTCGCAAGACCTACGAGGCAGCTCGTGCAGAGAAGCTCGAGCCTTGGGTAGATAATACCAAGAACGAGCCTCTGATTGCTGAGCTTCCTAAGAAGGGAAGTATCAAGAAGACTACTGAGAACACAGCTCTTGACTATAAGGAGCTTTCTCTTAGCAATGGTGCAACCGTTATTCTGAAGAAGACCGACTTCAAGGCCGACGAGATTCAGATGACAGCATTTGCAAAGGGCGGTACATGCCTGTATGGAGAAAAGGACTATGCTAATCTGAGACATCTCAATAGCATTGGAAGTGTTTCTGGTCTTGGAAACTTCAGCAACAATGACTTGCAGAAGGCTCTTGCAGGAAAGCAATGCGGTGTAAACTTCAGTTTGAGCGTTACTCGTTCAAATGTAAGCGGAACCACAACTCCTAAGGACATCGAGACTTTCATGCAGCTGGTTTATCTCAACTTCACGGCAAAGAGTAAGGATGTGAAGGGCTATGACTCATACATCTCACAACTCAAGATTGCTCTTCCTGGTTATGTACTTCAGCCAGAATATACATTCAACGATTCTGTAAATAATGTCATCTATAGCCACAATCCTCGCTATAGAATTATGAATACAGATGACATTGACCAGCTCTCATACGACCGTTGTCTTGAGATTATAAAGGAACGTACAGCAAATGCAGCTAACTATACTTTCGTATTCGTTGGCAACTATGACGAGGCTACTTTGCTCCCTCTCGTTGAGCAGTATATTGCTTCTCTTCCTGCAAAGAAGGCAGATAACGTAGAGATTAAGGATGTACGTACATACTTCAAGGGCGAAAAGAAGTGTGACTTCGTCCGTAAGATGGAGAGTCCGAAGCCTGTACTTGCGAACTTCTACTATGCTCCAGTTGAGAATTCTCTAAAGAATGATATTCTTATGAACTATGTAGGTGAGGTGCTTTCAAATGAGATGCTGAAACAGGTTCGTGAGGATGCTTCTGCTGCCTATAGCTGTGGTGCATATGCAAGTATTGATTTGGCAGGTCCTAAGCCTTATGTAATACTTCAGTCACAGGCTCCTATCTCTGACCCTTCAAAACTTGATATGGCCGCTGAACTTATGAAGAAAATCGTTAAAGACGCTGCCGACAAGGTAGATCCTGACAAGGTGAAGAAGATTAAGGAGAATGGTCTTAAGCAAACTGAGATTTCACTCAAGAACAATGGTTTCTGGACGAATGCCATCATTGACTGGAAGTTATACGGTAAGGATGACTATACAGACAGAAAAAAGCTTATCGAGAACGTAAAACCAGAGGACATCTCTTCTTATATCAAGAATGTGATTCTCAAGAGCGGCAATCATGCCGAGGTGATAATGAGGCCGTAAAAAAAGCCCCTAACCCCTACCCTTCCCCCGCTCGGGGGAAGGGAGTAGTTACGTTCTTTTTGCTATAACTGTTTATAAAACGCTAAGGCGCAAAGACACAGAGTTTCTTATTGAAATCTCTAAGTCTTTGCGCCTTTGCATCTTTACTTTAAATTTATAAGATTGCCTATAAGAGGCTTTTCTATCTAACATCCTTCCCTTTGGGAAGGCTTGGTTAGGCTTTTACTTCTTCTTCACCGGCTCACAAGATACTCCGATACCGAGTTTCTTGAAAATCTTACGATCAACCTCTGAAAGCATGACAGTTGAGTGAACCTGACATCCGCGGAGGTTAGGAAGCTGCTCAAGTGCCTTCTTGCAGGTTTCGTCAGTATCGCTGAGAACGCTGAGGGCAACGAGCACCTCGTCTGTATGAAGTCGCGGGTTCTTGCCTCCGAGATATTCTATCTTGGTCTTCTGGATAGGCTCAATCATGCTCTGAGGGATGAGTTTCACATCATGGTCGATACCTGCAAGATACTTTGTGGCATTGAGGATGAGAGCTGCAGAACAGCCGAGAAGATCAGATGAGTTTGAGCAGATAATGGTGCCGTCGCTAAGTTCGATAGCAGCAGCGGTATGTCCGCTTTCTTTCTGGCGCTCCTTAGCCGCAACGGTACAGCGGCGTGTGTCGGTCGTTATCTTTGCCTGATTGAAGAGAAGGAGAATCTTATTTATCTCTGCCTGATTACTTGCACCTTCCACCTGCTTGTTGGTTGCCTCATAGTAACGACGCACAATCTCTTCCTTAGAAGCCTGACAGCATACCTCATCATCACTGATGCAGTAGCCAACCATGTTCACGCCCATATCCGTAGGACTCTTGTACGGGTTCTCTCCATAGATTCCCTCGAAGAGAGCGTTGAGAACAGGATATATCTCGATGTCACGGTTATAGTTGATAGCCACCTGACCGTAAGCGTCGAAATGGAATGGGTCAATCATATTCACATCGTTGAGGTCGGCTGTTGCAGCCTCGTAGGCGATGTTCACAGGGTGCTTGAGAGGGAGGTTCCAAACAGGGAAGGTCTCAAACTTGGCATATCCTGCACGTACTCCGCGCTTGTTCTCGTTATAGAGCTGTGAGAGACAGACTGCCATCTTACCAGAACCAGGACCTGGAGCTGTGATGATGACAAGCTCGCGAGAGGTCTCCACATAGTCGTTCTTTCCGAAGCCCTCGTCAGAAGCGATGAGAGCCACGTTGTGTGGATAGCCGTCGATGAGATAGTGGAAATATGACTTGATGCCCATGTTGGCAAGTCGCTCGCTGTAGGCCTTTGCAGAAGGCTGTCCGTTATAGTGAGTGATTACGACAGAACCTACATAGAAGCCACGTTCCATGAACTCACCACGCAGACGGAGCACGTCCTCATCGTATGTAATACCGAGGTCGGCACGCACCTTGTTGCGCTCAATATCCTCTGCGCTTATGACAATGACGATCTCGATACTGTCAGCCAGTTGCGAGAACATGCGCAGTTTGGAATCTGGCTGAAAACCAGGCAACACACGACTTGCGTGGTGGTCGTCGAAGAGTTTACCGCCAAGTTCGAGGTAGAGCTTGCCGTCAAACTGAGCTATACGCTCACGAATATGCTGTGACTGAATGGTACAATACTTGTCGTTATCAAATCCTATTCTCATCTTATCTTTAATTGTTAATTGTTCAACTTTCGCAAAGCTCAAGTTGAAAGTGAATAGTGAATAACGAATAGATAATAATACTTAATACAGGCTAACGCCCTTGTGAGCGCCCTCGTTCTGGTGGCTACCAATATTAGGTATTATTCACTTTTCACTATTCACTTTTCATTTGAAGTGGAGCTTGCGAAACTTCAGCTATTTTACAAAATATTCTGCAAAAATAATAATTTTCCGTGAAAAAACACTATCTTTGTAGCAAAAATTTCATCAAATAGCACATAACAATGTTGAAATGTCAACTTTTTCGCATATTTTTCTTACTATTTGTTCTATTTTTAAGCAAGAACATAAAATTTAGGGATAAACACATAAAAATTTGCATTTAACATCATTAATTATTTGTGCTACGGAATTTGGTTTTCTCATTTCTTTTTTGTATCTTTGCCGTCAAAAATACAAAAGTCAAAGGTCAAAAGTCGTTAGTCTTTGGTATTTAGCCTTTAGACTTTGACCACAAAAACATCAAACAAAAAACATTAATGGCAACAGTTGACGACAAGAAAATCATTTTCTCCATGGTGGGTGTGTCGAAGGTCATCCCACAGAATCAGAAGCAGATATTGAAGAACATCTACCTGAGTTTCTTCTATGGCGCAAAGATCGGTATCATCGGTCTTAACGGTGCTGGTAAGTCCACCCTCATGAAGATTATTGCCGGTATCGACGATAAGTTCCAAGGCGAGGTGGTATGGAGCCCTGGATATTCTGTAGGTTATCTTGAGCAGGATCCTAAGCTCGACCCTAACAAGACCGTCAAGGAGAATGTGATGGAGGGCGTTCAGCATATCTATGATGCAATAAACGAGTATAACGAGATAAACGAGAAGTTCGGATTGCCTGAATACTACGAGGATCAGGACAAGATGGACAAGCTCTTCCAGCGTCAGGGCGAGGTGCAGGATATCATCGATGCTACCGATGCATGGAATATCGACTCAAAACTTGAACGCGCTATGGATGCCCTGCATTGTCCTCCAGGCGACTGGAAGGTGGAAAACCTTTCGGGTGGTGAGCGTCGTCGTGTGGCTCTCTGCCGTCTGCTTCTCCAGAAGCCGGATGTGCTTCTTCTCGACGAGCCTACCAACCATCTTGACGCAGAGTCAATCGACTGGTTGGAACAGCATTTGCAGCAGTATGAGGGTACAGTTATTGCCGTTACCCACGACCGATACTTCCTTGATGATGTATCAGAATGGATACTTGAGCTCGACCGTGGCGAGGGTATTCCTTGGAAGGGCAACTACTCTTCATGGCTTGAGCAGAAGACAAAGCGCATGGAGATGGAAGAGAAGGTGGCAAGCAAGCGCCGCAAGACTCTTGAGCGCGAGCTTGAGTGGGTTCGCATGGCTCCAAAGGCTCGTCAGGCAAAGGGTAAGGCTCGTCTTAACTCCTACGACGCTATGCTTAATCAGGAGCAGAAGGAGCGTGAGCAGAAACTTGAGATCTTCATTCCTAACGGTCCTCGTCTCGGCAACAAGGTTTTGGAGGCAAAGAATGTCTGCAAGAAATTCGGCGACAAGGTGCTCTTCGAGAACCTCAACTTCATGCTTCCGCCTAACGGCATCGTGGGCATCATAGGTCCTAACGGCGCAGGTAAGACAACCCTCTTCCGCATCATCATGGGACTTGAAACAGCCGATTCTGGCACCTTTGAGCGTGGTGAGACTGTGAAGATGGCATACGTTGACCAGCAGCATAAGGATATCGTAGCCGACAAGAGCGTATATGATGTTGTTAGCGGTGGCAACGAGACAATCCGCATGGGCGGTAAGGACGTGAATGTGCGTGCCTATCTCTCACGTTTCAATTTCTCTGGTGCCGATCAGGAGAAGAAATGCGGCGTGCTCTCTGGTGGTGAGCGTAACCGTCTGCATCTCGCTATGGCTTTGAAGGAGGAGGGTAACGTTCTTCTCCTTGACGAGCCTACCAACGATATCGACGTAAATACCCTTCGTGCTCTTGAGGAAGGTCTTGAGGAGTTTGCCGGATGTGCGGTGGTTATCTCTCATGACCGTTGGTTCCTTGACCGTATCTGTACCCATATCCTTGCCTTCGAGGGCGACGGAAAGGTGTTCTTCTTCGAGGGAACATACACGGAATACGAAATCAACAAGGCTGCGCGTCTCGGTACAGACGAGATCAAGCGTCCGAGATACCGCAAGCTGATGGAAGACTAAACAATTTACTATTTGACGATTTACTATTTACTATTTGGATGATGTCCGATTTTTCATCTGCTATAAAATAGTAAATTCAAAAGAATAGTAAATAAATAGTAAATCGTAAATAGTAAATATCAAAAGAATAGTAAATAAATAGTACATAGTAAATAGCTAAATAGTAAATATCAAAAGTGTCTCTCGAAGAAACCCGACAACTCGTTCTCTCCTCACAGGATATTACGGAATTCCAGCGCAAGGTGTATCTGGAACTTCTGAATGTTCCGCGAGGAGAGACCATTTCTTACGGAGAACTGGGACGACGGATAGGATGCCGAAGCGCACAGGCCATTGGTCAGGCTTTGAAGCGCAATCCATTCGCTCCCGATGTGCCCTGTCATCGTGTTATTGCCGCTGACGGCTCGCTATGCGGATTCAGCGGAAAGCGCGAGGGCGAGATGATAGAGAAAAAACGAAGACTCTTGGAGTCGGAAAGGTTAAGTTTATGAAGATAGTTATTCTCGATGGCTTTACAGCCAATCCGGGCGACCTGTCATGGAAACCTCTGGAAGAAATAGGTGAGGTGGTTATCTACGACCGTACCCCACCCTCGGAAACAGTCTCGCGTGCTGCCGATGCCGAGGTTATAGTGACCAACAAGGTCATTATATCCAAGGAGGTGATGGAGCAGTTGCCGAAGCTCAGATATGTGGGCGTAGCTGCGACTGGCTATAACGTAGTGGACTTGGAATACGCAAGCGAGCATGGCATCATCGTTACCAACATTCCGGCATACAGCACAATGTCGGTAGCTCAGATGGCTGTGGCGCATCTGCTCAACGTAACCAACCGTGTGGCCCTTCATGCGGATAGCGTAAGCAAAGGCGAATGGCAGTCGAGCAAGGATTTCTGCTATTGGCTGACGCCACAGCGTGAACTTGCAGGCGAGACATTCGGCATCATCGGACTCGGCAATACAGGACTTGCAACGGCGCGAATCGTACTCGCCCTCGGAATGAAAGTCCTTGCCCTAACGTCTAAGGCACAAGATGTTCTCCCAGAAGGCATCACCAAAGCGAAGGATATTGACGACCTTCTCACGAACAGCGACGTCATCTCCCTACATTGTCCTTTGACAGCCGACACCAAGCATATTATTAATAAGGTGAACATCGCCAAGATGAAGAAAAATGCCATCGTCATCAACACCGGAAGAGGTCCGCTCGTTGACGAGGAAGCAGTAGCCGAAGCCCTCACGGAAGGACGGATAGAAGCCTTCTGTGCCGATGTTCTTACGCAAGAGCCTCCTCACAACGGTTCTCCACTAACAAAGGCTCCGCGATGCTTCATCACCCCACACATAGCGTGGGCAACAGGGGCGGCACGACAGCGACTCGTCTCCACCGTAATAGCTAACATCAAGGCTTTCGCGGAAGGCTGTCCGAAAAACGTAGTAAACTGAAAATCGTAGTATCATACATAAACGAATAAAAAATGATTATGAAAAATGAACTCCCAGTCCTGTTGCTGACTGGATATTTAGGTAGTGGTAAAACAACTCTTCTCAACAGAATACTCTCAAATGAGCGCGGTATCAAATTTGCTGTAATCGTAAACGATATCGGTGAAGTCAATATCGATGCTGACTTGATACAGAAGGGGGGTGTAGTAGGACAACAGGATGATTCTCTCGTGGCACTCCAGAATGGTTGCATTTGCTGCACTCTGAAGATGGACCTCGTTCAGCAGATTTCAGACATTACTGCTATGCAGAAATTCGACTACCTCGTTATCGAGGCAAGCGGTATCTGTGAGCCTCAACCAATCGCCCAGACGATTTGCTCCATCCCTCAGATGGAGGAGAAATACTGGAAGAACGGCTTAGCTCGCCTCGATTGTATAGTGAGCGTTGTTGACGCGCTCAGAATGCGCGATGAGTTCGGCGGAGGCCTTGACCTCCTGCGCCAGAACATCGATGAAGAAGACATTGAGAACCTCGTCATCCAGCAAATAGAGTTCTGCAACATCGTGCTGCTCAACAAGGCAGCTGAGGTATCACCAGAAGAGCTTGGACGACTTAGGGAGATTATCAAAGCACTACAGCCTAAAGCAGAGATCATTGAGTGTAACTACGGAGACGTGGAGCTATCAAAGATTCTCAACACCAATATGTTTGACTTCGATAAGACGGTTACTGCCGCTACATGGGTGACAGAGGTAGAGAAACATCTTGATGAAATGGAAGATGAAGACGATGATGATGACCACCACGACCATGAGCACCATCATGAGCATGAGCACCATCATCATCACGACCATGACCACGATGAACATGACCACGATGAGCATGATGAGCATTGCGAGCACCACCACGGAGGCGAGTGCACTTGCGGCCATCACCACCATCATCACAATGAGGAGACTGGTGAGGCTGAGGAATACGGCATCGGAACATACGTCTATGTAGCTCGACGTCCAATGGACATCACACGCTTTGACGAGTTCGTAGCTCGACGCTGGCCTAAGTGCATCATCCGCGCAAAGGGTATGTGCTATTTCGCAGACGAGCAGAATATATGCTACGTGTTCGAACAGGCAGGAAAGCAGGTGAACCTGCGAAACGCAGGACAGTGGTATGCCACAATGCCGGCAGATGAGTTCCAACAGTTCGTTGAACAAAACCCCGACGTTCTTCGCGACTGGGACGACATTTACGGAGATCGTATGCAGAAGCTTGTATTTATCGGACAAAATCTCGACAAGAAGCTCATCAAGGCCGAATTGGATGCCTGTCTGGTATAAGCCTACCCACGATTAAACGAAAAGGTAACATGCTTAAACTAAAGGATATAAAACTCGTCAGGTCACGTGACGAACTGGCACAAATTCCTGATGGAAAGACGCTGATAAACACCATCAATGCCTTCAGCTACAACAATGCCCAGAAGGATAGCCTCTTCGCGGAGGCTCTCCGTGAGGGCGACTACCTTATTCCCGATGGTGCAAGCATCGTCAAGGCTTGTCGAATGAAGAAGGCGAAGTATCAGCCCTTGGAGCGCATAGCCGGATGGGATCTCTTCTCTTTCGAAATGAACCGTCTCAATGAAAGAAGTGCCAAGGTTATCGAAAACGGCCAGACACGACTGAAGGTCATGTTCATGGGTTCTTCCGAAAAGGTTCTCTCACTTATACGCCAGCGTGTCGCTGTAGAGTATGCAAACCTTGATGTAGTGACCTACTCCCCACCTTACAAGTCTCAGTTCTCCGATGAGGACAGCGCAGCTATCATAAATGCCATCAACGCAGCCAATCCCGATCTTCTCTGGATTGGCATGACCGCCCCCAAGCAGGAGAAATGGACTTACAAGCATTGGAACCAGCTCAACATCCATTGTCATGTAGGTACTATCGGTGCAGTATTTGATTTCTTCGCTGGAACTGCCAAGCGCGCTCCGCTCTGGTGGCAGAAACATTCACTCGAATGGCTCTACCGCCTCATCATCGAGCCACGCAGAATGTGGCGCAGATACATCATCGGCAACGTTGAATTCCTTTGGCTGATAGCTCGTGAATAAAACTCTTACAAGACTCATGCTTACCAATTCCATCATTTACATAGTTCGCGAAGCATCCAAACTGATGCTCAACGACTTTGAAATCTCACAGAAGGACGGATTCTCTAACATCGTAACATCTTCCGACATTGCCGTGCAGGAATTTCTCTGCGAAAGACTTGCCTCTCTCCTACCCGGCTCTGGCTTCATCTGCGAGGAAGAGGACATCAACGACGCATCCCACGAATACACATGGATCATCGACCCTATCGACGGCACGGCAAACTATTCCCGCGGCATAGGACAATGCGCTATCTGCGTAGGACTCAGGCACAACGACCACATGGAGATGAGTGTTGTCTATCTGCCTCGCACCAACGAACTCTTCCATGCTGAGCGTGGCAAGGGAGCATTCCTCAACGGCAAGCCGATACACGTTTCCGACCGTCCCTTCCAGAACAGCATCATGTGTACCGCACTCGCCGTCTATCACAAGGAATACGCAAAGGTATGCTCCGACATCATCTGCGACACCTTCATGCAATGCAACGATATCCGTCGTTTCGGAGCAGCAGCCCCAGAGCTCTGCTATCTCGCTATGGGGCGCTGCGAACTCTATTTCGAATACCTTCTATCTCCATGGGACTATGCCGCTGCATCCCTTATCTTGACAGAAGCAGGAGGTTGTCTCAGCGACCTTCAAGGCAATGCCCTCACCTGCATCACACCTTCAGGTGTACTCGCAGCCAACACGAAGGAGAACCTCGACCGCCTCACCAGCATCGTAAGCAAGCATATAGGGTAAAGAATCTGACCACCTCACATTTCTGTAGCGTCATTTCACGCTGTGGTACACTCCCCTATTTCGGTAACAGTTACTATGTTACCAATTCCGCCTTTACGATATACTCCACGCCCAATTCGTGCAATCTTTCCATTCCTACAGTAACGCGAGAGCAGCATCTTCACCTCCGGACTCTGTCCATCCTTCACACGCTGTTCCTTAAACTGCCGAATAGTAAAGACCGTAGGCATTTTATCCAGCAACGGCTCCGCTGTCTTGCGTGCATCCAAACGAGTCGCAAGCATCTCATTGGCCGAAGTAATGTCCTTCTGCACACGGTGTCCGAAGATACGGCACATGGCATAATGAGCCGTCTCGCCCACCCATCTGCAAAAATCCACTATTTCCTTCGTCTCATGTCCGTACAAGGCAACCAGCGGAATGGCAGCACGCAACATAAACTCACCGCAGCGATGGCTCAGATCTGCCTCTGCATCTGTCAACTGACCATCATTGTAGCGTTCCTCCAACTTGTCAAACCACTGTCCGATGGCGCGGTTCATCATTGGAGTCTCCAATAGTTGCGTCTCGTCGCCCAATGCAAGGTCCTTCTGATAGAGTTCGATAAGCAAGGAATCACGTTCCTGCTTCTGTTCGTCAGAAAGGAAATCCTGACACGGTGGACGGAATGTGCGCTTCGTCATAGGCACAAGCACAGGGATGCAACGCTGCATCAGACCTCCCTCGCAATTCGTGTCAGAGAACATACGCTCCAGCATCGCCTTCACCGTACCTGCCATCAAAAGCGAGATACTCATCTGCGTGTAGGTATTACAAGTCGAATCACTCATATAGAACTGACGGTGCATATCCATATCCCAGCCCTTGCGCAACAGTACGCTGATATCAGAATAAGCTGCACGTGAAGCGCTTGAGAGTCCATCCACCTCTGAGAACATTCCCAGCAGCATGCCGTTCTTACCAAGATTCGTCTGTAACTCCAGAATACTGGATTTCGAGGTAGTCTCAAATAATCTCAGCTTCGGATGATACTTCGGCGGACGCTCCTTGGCATTAGCCATTTTGTCACGAAGTTCGGCATTTTCCTTCACCTTCTGCCACTCACGATTGTCATTGTCCTGTAGCGTGTATTGTACCATTTCCTGATAGAGCGACGTACAAGTACCCTTTCCCTGTCCGCTGCCGCCAATCACGCTCACATACTGCTGCGGCCCAATAACCTTACCATTAATATATTTGGCACGGAAATGACTGGCATGAGCCGACAGTACAGGCAAAGCCGACAACAAAAGCATGTTGCGAAAACGAGGATCGTAATTGCTCACCAGCAGTTCCATCAGCCCCGGAATCTTCTTGGGCACCACTGGTGGCGTCCATGCTTCCGTCAATTCCTTCATTGCAGCCTCATCTTCCTCCTCTTCTTTATGGGAGACAGACGTAGGCATTTGTGCCTTTGCATTGATTTCTCTCAGCGTAGTGCTCATGAATCCCTTGTCTGCCACATAATTATCGTAGAAGTAGGCAATCAGTTTCTTGCAGTCCTCCGTCTGGCTATAGTTAGGCAATTTCTCTCTCACCACAGCCAGCAACTGATCTTTCGACATCAGTTTGGGCAATCCCACACTCAGCACCGCCATCAGGTTCGAGTGCCAGTTATGTTCTCCCCACACATCCATCTCACCCACCTTCAATCCTGCATTCTCGACACACAGATCGAAAGCTCTGAGGTTAGATTCTTTAGCAATGCCACCCTGTCCCCCAAGAGGGAGTTCTTCAGATACGCTTTTTTGCTCATAGGAGGCCGTCGATTCTTCCCTTACGGTTTCATGTCTATCAACATGCTCCCCCTTGGGGGGCTGGGGAGTTTCCTTTCTTTCAAATATCTCCTCATCTATGAAGATGATATTCTCCGTCGTAGGCGTGAAGAACACTCTGGTGATATCCTTCGCTCCCTTGTCATACTCCACGCCCAGCAACTCCGATGCCCATCTGAGGTTCTCCTCCTGCGACAGTTCCGGATGCCTGCGGAATACAATATGGAAACCCTTTGTGGCACTTCTCTCCAGCATCAGCAATCCGAGCTCATCCTTCTTCTCAAGAATCCGATTTGGCACATCAGCCATCTTCTTCTCATAGTCAGCATCATCTAGATTAAAATCGATATCCATGCCAACCGTGTTACTTTGAGTCTTGCATCCCTTTAGAGGGAAATCGCTACCCGCTCTTTCCTCTTCCGGAGAGTCAGAACAAACCAAACTGTAGTTCATCTGCACCATGTGCCATTTGTCGGCACGGCGATTCTCCTCACTGTCACGAAGCGACATATACTCTTCCTTGGTGAGGACCGGACGCATCATCTTGCGCCCACCTTTAATATAAATAAGGTTAACTGCCATCGTTAAAAAAGTTTTTTTGTGAGTGTCAGCGAGCGTCTGAGGAAAGAAGCGCTTTTTCATCTCCAGGAGAACTCTCCCCGTCAGTTTGCCTTCACTCGGTTTAACATTAATTTTTTTATCGATGCAAAGGTACAAACTATTTTTCGGGGTTTTAAGGTTGTGGAAGCGCCCTGTTCCGTATTGTTCTGACTTGTTCTAACTTGCTCCGCATTGTTCTGCAATAGGCAAAAAAAAGCACCAGAACCTTTCGATTCTGATGCTTGTTATTACTTGTTGTAGTACTTCCTGAAAGTAATTTCGCTGAAGCCTTCGCCATTAGGCATCCCCAGCCTTACGAGTTCCGCGTATGCAGCCGAGGGATTTGGCGGCAGCATCACTTTCTTATCGCTCTTCAGTTGCACGAGGTATTGACAAATCATCTGTATGTTCTGAAGCCTTACTACTCGCTTCACGGCATCGTGAATATGCCAAGCCTCATCTTCGCTAAGTTCCGGATAAACAAAATGGAAAATCTCTTCATTCCGTTCCTTATTATAATAGGCAGTCTGCGTAGTGTCTTCCTCATGCACTTTCAGCATTCCCTTAAGGAAGTCCAGCTTTATCCTTCTCGTATATAATCGGTATATTCCATTCCAACTATAATTCAGGGAATACAGAGCCGTGGCAAAGGTTTCGTCCGTCTCGGTATTCTTCTCATAGCTCTTCATCATTTCCCTGGAGAGCAATTCGGAAAGACACAATACCTCCTTACGCATCACCTCGTCTGTAAGGTTTCCTCCATTCGCAAATCCCAAGTTCCTGAGATAATCATCAAGCATCGACCTTCCATTCTCGCCTTTGCCTGTTGCATTCTCCTTAATCCTTTCATACTGCTCTAAATAAGTCTGCGTCTTTATGTCATTATACATCCTGCCTATATCCTTGTGCTGCTCGTAGATGCTGGAATAGACTTCCTTGATTTCGGGATATGTTTCCGCAAGAGACCTAAGATGCAGGAGAATGTCAGCCCTGTTGAAAGACGTTTCACCATCAAGCGACTTACAGCAATACACGGCATATTCACGTCCCGTAGCCAACAGCGAATCCGCATTGCCTGCCTTACCCTCTTTCAGCATGTTTATCTTCGTCTTCATCATCGAGGTAAGCTGCTGGATTCTCTGGTCGTAAGAGGTCATGGGAAAGACGGTCTCGCCTTCCATCAACTCAATCTCACGAATATACGGCTTACTGAATCCCTTGTTGTTCTCAGCCTTCACGTACATACAATTATCTGTTGCCGAGTGACCGCTTATCTCCACAGGCAACATCTCTCCCTCGGGTATTTCGAGTTCTATGTAGCGTCTTTCCGTTTTGGCTATATTACCTATCTTCTGTCCGTTATCATCCCATACCGACACGCTCCCCGGGAATTGTGAACCCGTTGGCTCCTTTCTCAGATACACGGTACTTCCAATAGGTAGTCTCGCAAACAACTCAGGATAATCATCCTCGCCATTTGCCAGATATTTCCTTATGCCAACAATCGTTATTTCTACTGTCATAATATTCGTCTTTATAGCTATTAATTTATTCGTCTGCCTTATCAAATCTACATTTCCACGACTTTGCATTTTGTTCAAGAGTAAATTTCATATTTTTCCTACTAAATCATAGCTTTATGTCCTTTGTCCCCATGCGTACCCGTTCTATTTCATTAACAATAAAGTTAACGAACTTCCTCGAATGATTTTCAATATTAATCCAAAAATCATCATTTAGTTGATAGTCTTTATGCCAATTCCATCCGATGTATCCAACATCAGAATGGTCAAAAACATCACTTAGCATGGCAATATATTTCTTTGCAACCTTTTTATCAGGGTCACGCCAAATACCGGAAAACAGTTCCCAACTGTTTTTATTGCTTTTCATTGCCCACCAACATTTCTTCCATTCGGGTATTTCAATCTCTATGCTAAAACTGTCATACCGGAATTGGGAAGCTCGGATATTATAGCCTTTCTTTTTAAGCACATTGTATATTTTTTGCTTGCAAATGTTTTCGATTTTTTCATTAGCTGCTTCGCTAATAGTATCTTGTAATTTATAAACATCTTCCCACGTTTCGAGAAGTTCTTTTAGGTTATTGATTTGAAGTTTATTCATAAGTTGCTTCTTTAATTCATTTTCAATTTCAATGTCTTCTTTTCGTTCATCGAAGTTTTCCTTCAAAAAATCGAGATACAGAATTATTGACGAAGACAGCAATGGCTCGTTTTGTATTTCCTTCAGATTTACAAGTGAATCAAGCCAAGGCATAATATCATCCTTGAAATTCACACAAATAAAGCGACCATTGCATTTACCAGAGTATCCAAGATGCTTCTTTGCTTTATCTGTGAGACTTATATCTGAAACTTTTTTATTACCATCGGAAGTCAAATAAACAACGAAAATTCTACGTTTGGGGATACCACAATCAATAACATAGTCAATGTAATTTTCTATCTGATTTTCCTGATCTCGTGCTCCCCAGATTTTATTTTCAACAACAATGGCATACGACTTTTTTTCTTTTATCAACAAGTCTATTCTGTGGTCCTGTTCATTGGTCAGTTTTGGGTCATGGATAGAAATATCAATAGAGCAGTTAGCTATAGTTTGCAACAGTTCGATAAAACTTTGCAAGATTGGATACTGCCCTTCGCAAGAGTATTGCAGCAACCCGCGCAAAATACGTGAATTTGCGTTCTCATTGGCACGAAGTTCCCTAATGACATTGATAGAATATGGAAGAGCCGACTTTTTCCTCTTATAGAGTTCATTCAGTTCTTTTGCGACTTTGATTAATTTTTCATTCTCTGCCATTTTCCTTAATTTTTATGCTTTACCAACAACATCAATAACGGCTTCCTGCCAGTGCTCATCAAAATGATGAGGATTCTCCATGTCAGGATAATTACGGGCATTGATGATTACATTAAGTCTTCTGATAAAACGCTTATAAATAGAGACGTTAATCGCCAATATTTCATTATCCAGCTCGACAACTTTCCATCCTTCTGGCGCAACAACTCGTTTTGGTGTTATGCTTATAGTTTCTATGAATGGACAAATATCGAGAATTTCCGAAGACGAGAGTTCTGAGTCTCGATTATCTATTTCAAATGAAATGCCTTTATCATCTATAACGAATAGATGCCCTTTTAAATCATCTGCCATACTCTGATTATAAGAAAAGGCAACCATTGAAATGGGCAAATATGACTTATAATTTTCCTTTGTCAACTTTATGGCTTTCATATTGTATGTAGAATAATCTTAACTTAGAATTTTACATAGGCATCCAGGCATCCATATAAGGAGCTCTATTTACAAAACATTCTCACAAACATGCTTTCTATATCCACTTCAGGCAAGATGCATGATATTGCGCAGGCTACTGTCGCCTATCCCTCACTTCGATGCCTGACAAGTCGTAGCCTGTATTCTGCGGCAAATTTAGCGATATTATTTCAAACAACCAAATTTTTTCCACACAATTACATTATTTGCAGAAGCATCCCATCAACACACCCATGCCGAAGCCAATGGTAACATAGTAACTGTTACCAAACACACACACCGGGAAGGTTGCTTTATAATGCTTATTATATATATAAATAAAATTTATTTATATAATAAGACCTTTAGGATGTATGGGGGATAGTCCCCTTATTTGGTAACAGATACTATGTTACCTTTCTTTTCCCATAGTGATGCCGATGCCGTCTCCCCCACATATAACACACAGCTTATATAAGGACTTCCACAAGCGGCAATGGTAACATAGTATCTGTTACCAAACACACACCCCGATACAGGTCCCGTTTTACCTCCGTTACACCTCCGTTTCAGATCCGTTCCAAGTCCGTTGTAAATCCGTTCCATATATCGGGCCATCAGTATCCCTCAAAGGGAGTATTAGGGGTATTAAAACAAAAGGCCCGCGATTTGCGAGCCTCATGTGTTTATTTCTTAATATCCGTCAGGATTGTTCTTCTGCCAGTTCCATGAATCGCGGCACATATCCTCGATGCCGTACTTAGCCTCCCAGCCAAGCTCTGCCTTTGCCTTTGCAGGGTCGCAGTAGCAGGTAGCGATATCGCCTGCACGGCGTGGCTTGATAACGTAAGGCACATCAACACCGTTCACCTTGATGAATGCCTTGACAACATCGAGAACGGAATATCCGTGACCTGTGCCGAGATTGTAGATTGCCAAACCGCACTTACGGTTGATTGCCTTCAAGGCTGCCACATGACCGGAAGCAAGGTCGCAAACGTGGATATAGTCGCGCACGCCTGTTCCGTCTGGAGTATCATAATCATTACCGAACACACCAAGCTCCTTGCGTTTGCCAACGGCTGTCTGTGTGATATAAGGCATGAGGTTGTTTGGTATGCCGTTTGGGTTCTCGCCGATAGTGCCAGACTGATGTGCACCTATTGGGTTGAAGTAACGAAGCAGCACCACGTTCCACTCAGGATCAGCCTTCTGCACGTCAATCATAACCTGCTCAAGCATAGACTTTGTCTGACCGTAAGGGTTGGTGCATTGTCCCTTTGGGCACTCCTCAGTGATAGGAATGATAGCTGGGTCGCCATACACGGTAGCGGAAGAAGAGAAGATGATGTTCTTCACGCCATTCTTGCGCATCACGTCCATGAGGATGAAAGTGCCCGTCATGTTGTTATGGTAGTACTCCAAAGGCTTCTCAACCGACTCGCCCACAGCCTTGAGGCCTGCGAAATGGATAACGGCATCAATCTTATTCTCCTTGAAAATCTTGTCGAGAGCCTCAGCATCGCGCACGTCAGCCTCATAGAAAGGAATCTCCTTGCCGATAATCTTGGCAACACGGCGAAGCGACTCAGGGTTTGAGTTTACGAGGTTATCCACCACAACGACTGAGTGCCCAGCCTTATCAAGTTCGATGGCGGTGTGTGAACCGATGTATCCAGCACCACCGCAAAGAAGTATATTCATATCTATTTTGTCTTTTTGTTATAAATTTGAGTTGCAAAATTAGTAAATTTCCTTAACATATACGATAAATCTGCCAAGAAAAAGGAGTTTTCACTCAAAAAAATAGTAATTTTGCAATCAAAATAAAGCAAATGCTACATACAGAGAAGATATCACACCTACCTGCATATTCCATTGCCGAGGAAGTAAACAAGGCTCTCGGCAACCACTCTTCCGTTGTCATTACCGCACCTCCAGGAGCTGGAAAATCAACCGTTCTGCCTCTCACAATCCTTGAAGGCATGAAGGGCAAAGGCATCGTTCTTGAGCCACGCCGCCTTGCCGCCCGACAGATAGCAGAGCGCATGGCATCGCTCCTTGACGAGAGCGTTGGCGAGACGGTGGGGTATCGTATGCGCTTTGAGACAAAGGTTTCGCCTCGCACCCGATTGGAGGTGATAACCGAGGGAATACTAACCCGAATGCTCGTGAGCGACCCGACACTTGACGGTGTGGATTTCGTTATCTTCGATGAGTTTCACGAGCGCAGCCTTGCCTCCGACACCGCCCTCGCCCTTGTGCGTGAGGCGCAGAATCTGATACGCCCCGACCTGAAGATAATCATCATGTCGGCAACGATTGACGCAAGCAACATCTGCACCGTCCTTGATGCAAAACTGATAGAGAGCGAAGGGCGAATGTTCCCCGTAACACCTATCTACATAGCACCCGAACATGATATTCCCACCACCGATGAGGTTGCCCGACTCATCATCCGTGCGCAGCGTGAGCAGGATGGCGACATACTCGTATTCCTCCCAGGCGAAGCCGAGATAAGGCGCGTGGCAGAGGCACTACCCAACGACTCCACCATCATGCCCCTTTACTCTCGCCTCTCGCCTCCTGAACAGCGAGCAGCCATAGCACCATCACCCGACGGAAAGCGAAAGACGGTGCTCGCCACCTCCATTGCCGAGACATCGCTCACCATCGAGGGCGTGAGAGTAGTCATTGACTCAGGCCTTTGTCGCACGATGGTTTTTGATAAGCGGAACGGAATGTCGCATCTCGAAACCGTACGTATCTCACGCGATATGGCTACGCAGAGAATGGGACGTGCCGGACGATTGTCGGAGGGCGTTTGCTACCGTATGTGGGCGCAGTCGGCAGAGCACGGAATGCAGGAATGTCGCCGTCCTGAGATTCTTGATGCAGACCTCTCATCGCTCGTTCTCGACATCACAGCTTGGGGTGCTAATGACATCGAGGCCTTGCCTTGGCTCACCCTCCCACCACGAGGCAACGTGTTTCAGGCGCAGGCATTGCTTGAATCGTTAGGAGCTATCAGAAACGGCAGTATAACGGAAATCGGAAAACGTATGTCGCGCATTCCGTGCCACCCCCGCATTTCAAGAATACTTGTGGCTGATGACAACCTAAAATCACTTGCCTGTGACATTGCCGCCCTGCTTGAAGAGAAAGACCCGCTATCTCACCTCACGGACGATAGTGATATCTTCACTCGCATCACGCATCTTCGACAGGCAAGGGCTAATGGCAATCTCGGGCATTGGTCACGCATAGCACGTATTTCATCCGAATACTGCCGTATGGCGCATTGCAAGGAAGATAACACCATCCCTTCGCAAGATGAAATCGGCACACTCCTCGCCCTCGCCTACCCAGAGCGCGTAGGTATGGCTCTGAGCACTCCCGGGCACTTCCGATTGTCGAGCGGCGATAATGCACAGGTAGATATTAATGATACTCTCTCAGCAAGCAAGTGGATTGCCGTGGCATCGCTCAACGCAGCATCGGGGCGCATCTTCCTCGCCTCCCCAATAAGCAAGGAAGCACTTCTCCTGCTCACTTACGACCATACAACCGTGCAATGGGACAGTCGTATGGAGCGCATCATTGCTCAGCGCCAGAAGCGCATCGGAAACCTCGTAATCGACTCGCAGGATATTAAGTCGCCTGACCGTGGACAGATAATAGAAGCGGTATGCAAAGCGGTGGCTAAGAGTGGAGTTTCACTCCTTGATTTCTCTGATTCCGTAACTGCCTTACAGCGCAGGATAGAGACTGTAAAAAATTGGCATCCAGAGCTTTCGCTACCCGATACGAGTACGGAGCATCTTCTCGCTACGGCCGATGAATGGCTACCCTTCTATCTCGAACAGGTATCAGGAACGATAGACAAAAAAACGCTTAGGTCACTCGACCTAAGCGCAATTATACTTGGTTTGCTCACCTACGAGCAACAACTTTCACTTGACCGTCTTGCACCGACTCATATCACGGTGCCTACGGGTTCTCGCATCCGCATAGACTACCGTCAGGGTGCCGAGGCACCTGTGGTGAGCGTAAGGCTTCAGGAATGTTTCGGACTCACCGACACACCAACCGTAAACGATGGCAAGCAACCTTTGCTCATGGAATTGCTCTCACCGGGCTTCAAGCCTGTGCAACTGACGAAAGACCTGCGCAGCTTCTGGCAAGACACATATTTCGAGGTGCGTAAGGAACTGCGTCGCCGCTATCCAAAACATTCATGGCCGGATGATCCGCTCACAGCACCAGCCACTCGCACGATACAACGTACCGCCAATTCCTCATCAAGCAAATTGACATGACCTTTGGCAAGGAATTTCTCGAGGTTTCCAGCCTCAGTAAAGAGGCTCGGACAGATGGTAATGATAGGCTTGCGGCACTCGATTATCTTACGGTGAAGCGCCTCGAACTGTTCATCCATAGGACCAAGACCCGCTGAACCGTATGAAAGAATCATCGCATCAATCTCATCGAAACGTTTGTCGCAATAGTCAATAACCGCCTCAAGCTGCTCAACCGTTCCAGTAGCGAGCACATCAATCGGATTTGATACTGACGCGCCCTTATGGAGCTTGGCAAGGAGTTCGTCGGCTGCCTCGCCCTTGAGTTCCGGCACGAGCATCCCCCCCTTACTGAGCGCATCAGCGGTTATTACGCCAAGCCCACCTGCCTGAGTGATGATGGCGAAACGGTTTCCCTCAATCCTCGGCAGAGAGAAGAGGCATCCCATAGCTACGAGTTCCTGACGAGAGTAGCATCTTACAATTCCAGCCTCACGGAACAATTCATCAGCACGCTTATCATCAAAGGCTGCAGAACCTGTATGATGGTTTGTGGCACGTGCTCCGCTCTGAGTGCTGCCCGACTTTATGGCTGCAATTCGGCATCCCTTCGCAATAAGCGACTTTGCATGACGAAGCAATCTTTCCGGATCTCTGATGCTCTCGATATACAGAATCTTTCCGCGCACATCCTTCGCAGGATCAAAGCTCTCATCCAAATACTGAAGCACATCCTCAACACCAGTATAGCGAGCGTTTCCGATACTCCATACGGAATTGAATCTGAGACCTGTCACCTTAGACATCTCTATGGTATAGAGAGCCATACCTCCAGAGTTGGATATCAAATCCACTCCCTCAGGACAGAGAACAGGATTAGGCGAGGTGAATGCTCCGCAATAGTTGGCAGTAATCAGACCTATGCAGTTAGGACCGATGAAAGAGCATCCGTATTTATTGCAAGTAGCGTGCATCTTAGCCTCGAGAACAGCGCCATCAAGAGAGAGTTCGCTAAAGCCAGAAGAAACAACGATAAACGCCTTGACACCCTTCTCTGATGCAAGATACTCCACATAAGATGGACAATATTTTGAGACAACGGCAATAATTGCAAGTTCGGTATTCGGGATATCCTTCACATCGCGATATGACTTAACACCCTGAACGATATCCTCATGCGGGTTCACCACATATAATTCTCCTTCGTATTTTCCATGTATCAAATTTCTCACCAAAGCCCCTCCAGGCTTTAATGTATTATTCGTGCCTCCAATCACAACGATGCTGGCAGGATTAATCAACTGTTTGTTTATCATTATCAGTATTTGTTCTCGTTTATGAAATGTGAGTACAAATTTACGCAAATATTTTCATTCCACAAAACTTTTTTCGATTTTTTAGTTTTTTCAAGCCTCGTACACTACTTGACAGCAAGCTGCTTCTTTACATCACTGATGAAAAAAATCGGGACATCCACGACTTAATGTCATAGATGCCCCGCAAAAGTTTCACCCAATCATCTGATTTCGATGAGGATTAATTGTCTTCAGCACTCTGTGTCAGACGGAATGTTACCGGAAGAGTATATTTCGCGTCGACACGTGCGCCATTATGTCTTCCCGGAATCCATTTTGGCATAAGAGAGATAACTCGGACAGCCTCCTTGTCAAGAAGCGGATCAACAGACTTTGCCACCACGATATCCTTGACGCTACCATCCCTCGTTACCGTGAATCGACAGACAACACGTCCTTCTATCTTCTTATCCAAGCATGGACCAGGATACTTGACAGTCTTTGCAATATAGGCAGCAATAGCAGGCTTTCCTCCAGGGTATGAAGGCATTTCCTCTACAACCTCATAAACCTTGTTTGACTTACTTGGAGCAACTGCGGCTGTAAGGGTTGTTCTGTTAGGACCATACTGGGAGATGAACCATCCGCGCTTCTCTGCCTCCTGCTTCTTACCGCCGAGCTTACCGATGAGGTAAGCCTCTATCTGGGTCTCAGAAACAACAGGCTTCTTTGCATAGTCAAGAATCTCCTGTGGGTAGATCATGAACATCGTACTGTCAGCCCTGTTATTGATATCACGAAGCTTGATTTCCACAGCCACCTGACGCACCTTGATGATGTCGCAAAGGTCGTTGAAGTATCTCTTTGACTTACTCAGTCTCATGAATGAACCGAGCCACGCTGTACGAGCAGCCTCACCGCCATTTTCCTTCAGAAGAGGATAACATCTGTGAGTTGTCAGCATTTCAACAGAGAGTTTCTGATTCTTCAACAGGACATTGCAGAACCCAGCACTATCATGAGGAAGATATACATCCTTCAGCAAAGACTGCAACGCACGCTCGACAAGCGTCTTGCTCAGATAAGCCTTGAAGTCGGTCGGCATCTTACCTCCGCATAGCATAATGGCATTACGAACAGCCTGTGTCTTGAAGTCGAATGAATACAAAGGCTCACCGCCCTCTGGTCCTACAACATCAACAAGCCATGTATAGACATCGCCTCTGACGATGCTTGAAAGAGACTGAGAAGCAAGAGCATCGGTCGCAACCCTCCAAATGCAGTACGTACGTGCCACATATCGGTTTTCCTGAGCCTCGGTTTTGAACTTGCCCTCGGTCATCTCAGGGAAAAGAGACGCATAATCTGTGTTTCTCTTGGTGTAAACAATTTTGATTGTTCTGTCACTTGCATACATCTTCGTCAGCTTCAGATTCAAGGTCTTATCCATTTTACCTATCTTATCTTTCTGCTGGAAGACATAGCTTTTGGCTCTTTTCGTCATTTGATCAGCATTGTTTTTCTGCTGAGCAACAATTGGTGCACTGATTAGTAGAAACCAAAATAAAGTGTAAAAGTATTTTTTAAATGTCATAGTTGTATGGTGTTAATAAGGTTTTTATTTGATACTAATAAGGTTTTTTATTGATACAAAGTTAATAAAATAGTTCGATATTGCAAGAAAAACATTTGTTTTTTTTACTTATTACTCTTTTTTTCTGTATAAAACGGCTGTTTTGCAAACTACGCTTTGCAATTTTGCGCTTTATCAAGTAGCATTTTCATAAACAGAATAAAATTCTTATCCGTATCTTTCAATTTTCTTTCAAATATGGCGATGCGTAAATCCAACGTGAGCTACTTCCCTCTGACGGATGTCTTAAAAGGAATGGACGAATAATCATTTTTTTTTATGGTGTGGAAAATCTACTCTACCCGGATATCCTTGACCGACAGCTAATAAAGGACAACCTCCCATTATTAAGATGAATATAAAGAGTACTCAAATAAAGAAGTACTTTTTAGAGCAAGTATTGGGGATAAGTTAGGATTTTAGACCATGTTACAACATAGAAGTCTATTTAACGTTAGTTCGACGAATTTATCTACTCGTATATTATTGGACATCAAACAGTTGAAAGAATCCTGAAGGAGCGACTCCTAAAAGGGCATTCCGTTAAGTGTCGGACTTTCAGCCCTCGCAGTCTTGAATTGTTCGCAAAGCTCACCAAGCCTAAGCAAGTCGTCGAACTCACGTTTTTTGTCTTTTGTACCCTATAACCTCCCTTTCTCTTTGCCTTTAGACGCTATGTCTTTAGTGCTGAGAGAAGGGAATTTTCCTATGCATTAGGTTCGTTCTTCCTCCTATGTTCCTCCCTTGTGCCTCCGTACCAAAGTCGGTGCAAAGTCGGTGCAAAGTCGGTGAAGATACTATCCAATAGCGGAGGATCATCGAGTTTGGTACGGAGGCACAAAGGAGGGAGATTGGAGTTTCCCCTACCCCACATCAGTTGAAAAGACAAGATTTTTGTTGTAGATTCGTTATGATAGTTTAACGTAAATCATTCTTGAATCTCACATTTTTTTCTTAATTTTGTGCCGAAATTTTCAATCATAAACAACCAATTTATTCTACAAAATATAGAAACTAATGAAGAAACAGTTGAAGAAGGTGCTGGTATTAGGTTCCGGCGCACTAAAGATCGGACAGGCTGGTGAGTTCGACTA
>Ga0326513_10000409_pt1 | contig 36290 bp, 32 predicted proteins | sample 2_2465_0518_D_FD_203654 | JGI IMG/M metagenome (GOLD analysis project Ga0326513, IMG submission 203654) | Bovine rumen microbial communities from UC Davis, California, United States - 2_2465_0518 | ecosystem: Host-associated > Mammals > Digestive system > Stomach > Rumen | place: USA...
CGTATTGTAAACCAGATCAAGACAGAACTGACTTCTCTGATCGAACAGCAGAGAGAAGCCCTTGTGCTCAAAGCATCGGAAATTCCTGCTGATTTTGATGTCACTGTCCCCGGAGTACTGCCGTCCGCAGGCGGTCTGCATCCGATTACACAAATGTGCTATGATCTGAACGATGCGTTTCGCTCTATGGGCTTTGAAATCTACGAAGAAGAAGATATTACCAGCGAATTATATGCGTTTGATAAACTTAATTTTCCTCAGAATCATCCGGCAAGAGAAAGTATGGATACTTATTGGCTCGAAGGTCATGATACAGGTGCAACGAATGAAAAACTCTGTCTCCGTCCGCATCTGACCGGCGGAAGTGTCAGATATATGCAGACACATAAACCGCCTTACAGATTTGTCTATCCGGGCAGAGTCTACAGAAATGAAACGACTGATGCACGTCATGAAAGAGCATTTTTCCAGTATGAAGCTCTGATCGTGGATAAAAATATTGATTTCGCATCCGGAAAAATTATGCTTCAGAGCGTATTATCCAAAGTATTCGGCAGGGAAGTGCCCGTCAGAATGCGTATCGGCTTCTTCCCGTTCGTAGAACCAGGGTTTGAAATTGATATGGGCTGTCTGGTCTGCGGCGGCAAGGGGTGCAGTGTCTGCAAAAATGTCGGCTGGATTGAAATTATGCCGGGAGGTACTCCGCATCCGAATGTACTCCGCGCGGCTGGTCTGAATCCTGATGAATTCACAGGTTTCTATGTCAATATCGGTCTTGACCGTCTTGTCATGATGCGTTATGGTGTGGATGATGTCCGTCTGTTCCATAGTGCTGACCTGAGATTCTTACAGCAGTTTAAATAACAGGAGGAAGAAATAATCATGAAATTATCTTTAAACTGGATCAAAGATTATGCAGCAATTCCGGATGATATGGATCTGAAAAAGCTCGCTTATGATCTGACTATGTCTACAGTCGAAGTGGAAGATGTCAGACCTCTGGCAGACAGCTTTGATAAATTAATTGTCGGTGTTATTCAGGAAGTTCTGCCGCATCCCAATGCCGATAAGCTGAGAATTTGCAGAACAGATATCGGAAACGGCGAAATAAAAGAAATTGTCTGCGGAGGTTCTAATCTTGCCGAGGGTATGAGAGTCGCTGTCGCTTGTCCGGGAGCAGTTGTCCGCTGGCATGGTGAGGGCGAACCCGTTGTCATTAAAAATGCAAAGCTCCGAGGCGTTGAGAGCTTCGGCATGATCTGTGCTTCTTCTGAGATCGGCCTTGCTGATCTGTTCCCCGCAAGCGAAGAAGCTGAAATTACAGATCTGTCCGCTTTTGATGTTCCTGCCGGAACGCCTCTGGCAGATGCTCTTGATCTGAATGATATTATTTTAGAAATTGATAATAAATCTATGACAAACCGCCCTGATTTATGGGGACATTACGGAATCGCCCGTGAAATTGCCGCTCTGTATAATCTGCCGCTGAAAGAAATTCAGAAATTCGATGCTTCCGGCCTGCCGGAAATGAAAATCGAAGTACAGGATTTTCAGAGATGCCCCAGATATATCGGCGCGGAAATTGAAAATCTTTCTGTCAAGGCCTCTCCGTGGAAAATGCAGAACAGAATCTGGAAAGTCGGTATGCGACCGATCAATGCTCTTGTAGATATTACTAATTATGTCATGCTGGCAACCGGTCAGCCCACACATGCTTTTGATGCTGATCATATCAAGGGAAATATCGTTGTCAGACATGCAGTCGATCAGGAAGAGCTGTTATTACTGAATGATAAGAAATTAGAATTGAATTCTGATGATCTTGTCATTGCTGATACAGAAAGTGCTGTCGGCCTCGCCGGAGTCATGGGCGGTGCAAAAGATTCCGTTCTGCCGGAAACAAATAAAGTCATTCTCGAAATTGCAAATTTCAATGCCGCAGGTATCAGAAGAACCGCTCTCAGATACGAGAACAGAACAGAGGCTTCCGCAAGATATGAAAAGGCGATTGATCCTGAACGCTGTGAACAGGCTCTCAGTATGGCTATGGAATTGTTCAGGGAAATCTATCCGGAAATGAAAGTCAAGGCTTTTGCTGATCAGTATCCTGAAAAATTAGTTCAGCAGGAAATTGATGTGCCTGTCAGCTGGCTGGAACATCGTCTCGGTAAGGAATTTTCTCAGGAAACTCTGACAGATCTGCTCGGCAGACTGGGCTTTTCTGTAGAATTCAACGGCGATATTATGCATGTAACTGTTCCGACATGGCGGTCTACCGGTGATATTTCCATCAAAGATGATGTCATGGAAGAAGTCGCCCGTATGTATGGCTATGAGAATTTTGACGGCGAAAAAATTATTACTTCATTCACAGGGGCAATCAATCAGCTTGATATTGATCTGGAACGTAAAATTAAAGAATATCTGGCTTTCCGGTGCGGAATGCAGGAAGTATTTACTTATCCATGGATGGAAGATAATTATATCAAAGCCGTTCTGGGCAATACAGACGGTATGCTTGCAATTTCAACTCCGCCGTCTCCGACAGAGAAATATATCCGTTCTTCGCTTCTGCCGAATCTGGTTAAGGCAGTTTCTGAAAATCTGCGCTATTATAACGAATTTGCGATCTTCGAGGGTGCAAGAGTATTCTTCGACAGAAATTATGTCTCCAGTTATGATGAATCAGAAAAACTCCCTGAACAAAGAAAGCATATCGGCGGTGCATTTACCGGAGATTATAAAAATATTAATTTATTATTCCGTCAGGCAAAGGGCGTACTCGAAAATATGGCGAGATATACTCATATGGAAGCCCTGAGCTTCAAACAGGAATCCAAACCCGACTGGGCAGATGCTGTTATCTGGCTGAATATTTTCAGAAATGATCAGAAAGTCGGCGATTTCGCTCTGCTCTCGAAAAAAGCCGCTCTGGAATGCGGAATCAAGAATAATGCCGTACTGCTGTTTGAAATTGATACGGAATTATTAAAGCCGTTTACTTCCAGAACAAATATATTCACACATCTGCCGGAATATCCGCTGATGGATTATGATCTTTCTATGCTGGTAGAAGATTCTGTAAAATGGGAAGAAATCAGAGATGTGATTTTAACTAAGAAAAATCAGGGCAGTGTATTGCAGTCGGTATCATTCGTAGAAGAATATAAGGGCAAACAAGTCCCCGAAGGCAAAAAATCTGTTACAGTCCGTCTTGTGATCGGCTCTCTTGAAAAAACACTGACTTCTAACGAAATTGAAGCCTGTGCCGAAAGCGTAACAAAAGTACTGCGGAAAAAATTAGGTGCGGAACTGCGCTCTAAATAATTTATAATATTCATGCACTCTCCTGAAACAGGAGAGTGCTTTTTTGTGATATTTTCATAAAAAGCATTGACTTTATAGAAATTCTATGTTATAATAAACTTACAGACTGCTGAAAATTTACCGAAACGGAGGATTATTATGGAAAAAAATATCACACAGGAAGAAATTCGCGCCCTGACCGAAAAAGGCCTGAAACTTGCAGACGCTCTTACTGAAGATATGAACGCAAAGAATCAGGACGTTCAGAAATATAAAGAAAAATATGAAAATATGATAAAGCGGGTCAAGGCTCTGCTTGATTCTGAAAAATAATCCCGAAAGTGAGGCTCCATTCATGAATAGTACAGATAAAAAATATCCTGAAAATATAAATAATCTGAAAGAATTGATTCAGGAACTCGGCAATACTGCAAGTCAGCTGTATGCAGAAAAAGAATTGCAGGAAAAAGAATTTTCTATGCTCAAACAACAGTATGAATCTAAAATTTTCAGACTCGAAAGTCAGCTTAAAGAAGAACAGGAAAAATTTGCAATCGAAAAATCTAATTTTAAGGCAGAAACCCTTTCTTATAAACAGGATGTCACTGTATTCCGGCAGTTAGCCGAAACTCTCAAAGAGGAAAAAGACAGATACAAGAAAAAAAAAGAAGACTTGCAGAAAAAAGACGAAGAAAACAAGCAAAAGCAAGAAGAAAATCTCAAAAAGGCCGCTGAACTTCTCGCTCAGGAAGAACAGTTCCAGTCAGAGGCTAATGCACTGAATACTAAAATCAGCGAACTGGAAAATACTCTCAAACAGACAAAAGAATATAACCGTAAGCTGAAACAGGATCTCAGTCAGGAGAAAAATAATCAGAATACGCAGACTGCCGAACTTAAAAATCGGATTCAGGAACTTAAAGAACAGAATCAGAAACTTGCTGAATCAAACGCGCAGTCAGAAACAATTCACAAACAGATTGAAGAACTGACCGCTCAGAACGAAACTCTCCGGAAACAGGCCGAAGAACTGACCGATCAGAATAAAATTCTTCAAAAACAGGTCGAAGAACTTGCTGCTCAGAATGCACAGCTGTCAGAAATACAACAGCAGTCTGCTCCTGCTGATGAGCAGAAAGTTCTTGATCTGCAAGCACAGGTCGAAGCTCTTGTCAAAGAACGGGATATGCTGAATAATAAGCTGGATTATCTCTATAATGCTTCTCTGAAAGATTCCGAACGTGCAGAGGAAGAGGCAAAAAAAGCCGTAAAAATTAAAAAAACGGAAGCCTCTGCCGCAGATGAACAGGAAGAAGCTGAACAGACTCCCGAATCCGTCAGCATTTCAGCATAAAACATCAGCTGCCGTACTAAAGTACGGCAGTTTTTATTATTCCTGATATAAATTCAGAACTTCAGAGAGCTTTTTATAAAATTCCGTCCTGACGGTTTCCGGTGCGATGATTTCCATATCCGCACCGTATTTCATCACCCATCTGTAAAAGCCGACACCTACGCCGATTTTAGCCCGCACCAGAACGCTTTCCGGCCTGTCGTCTTCTAGGACAGAAGCATAAGTTCCGAACTGTTCCAGCATATCATCCAGCAGAAATTTTTTAATTCTCAGCGTGACAAATACAAAATCATCCGGCTCGAAAATATCCAGCACAACGCCGTCAGGACGCGGAAGAACTGCTTTTTTATCCGTCTGCTGACCGGATTTGATATATTTCATCCGGTCAATCCGGTAAGTACGGACAGCTTCTGTTTCTTCATCCATGCATTTGAGATAGAATCTCTCGTTGAAATAAATTACTGTACAGGGAATCAGATTCCGCCGTTTGCTGTAATAGCGGATTTGTTTATGAATATCATATTTGCCGTATTCGAAATTGATTTTTCTTTTCTGGGATATGATTTTATGCACTTTTTCCAGATTATCAAGCAGATTTGCATCCGGTGCGGCCTGACTGTTCAAAGCAATCCGGCTGATCAGCTGATGAACTTCCTCGGCAGAACACAAGCCTTCGAATTTTTTGATTAATCGCTGTTTCTGCCAGTCGGATAAAAATTTATTAATGCTGACAGAATCGACAATAAACCGGATTTCATTAAAAGTAAAGCCATTGCGAATCAGATAATATTCTGCTCTGTTATGCGCGCCGTGGATGACCTGAATATTATATCCGGCCGACTGCAAACGGCTGATGTCTCTCCGGATAGTCAGAGGCGAGACATCATTCATGTTAGTCTGACAGGAAAGATATTCCTGAATATTCTTGATCGTGACATGTTTTTTCTCATCAGTCTGATTTGTGAGATATTCCATGATATAAATAATTCTCTCGTGTTCCATAAAAAACCTCCTGAATAAAATTTAAAAATTTTTCTTAGTTATGCAATTTTTGAACAGCAGATATGCTATAATCATAATATGATATAGAATATATCCATAAAAATCCTGTTCTGCTGTCTGTGGGGACAGACGGCAGAACTCACAGACTTGAAAAGAGGAATAAGTACTATGAGCATTACTTACAGCAAATCCGGCAAAGTTCTGATAAACTGTACTGATGATGAAGAAACTGTCGTTATTCCGGATGGAGTCACACAGATCAAGACAGAGGCTTTCAAAAACTGTGTGAATCTCAGAGAAATCACCCTGCCGGAAAGTCTGAAAACAATCGGTGTTCAGGCATTCAGAAACTGCACTTCTCTGAAACGAATCGCAATTCCCGCAGAAGTCCGGAGAATCTGCCGGTATACTTTTTTAGAATGTAAAAATCTGGAAGAAGTAATTCTTTCAGATAATTTGCAGTCAATTCAGCTGTCCGCGTTCGGAAGCTGTATCTCCCTGCAAAGCATTGTCATTCCGGACAGCGTGGAAGAGATTGATTCTTATGCGTTTCAGAACTGTGCCAATCTGAAAGAACTTGTCTATCATAATCTGCATATCCGCATGGATTTTACAGACTGGAATGAATTTACTTATCTCCGGCGGATTATTCATTTTATTAATCAAAAAGATTATACAGAAAAAATTATCGCCTCTGTCAAATATGACTTGCTTTGGCAGATGTTTTTTCAGAATCCTGATGATGAAAAATTAAAAGACTATCTGCATCAGTATTTCTCTAAAATCTTCCTGTATCTGATCGAGAAAGACGATGCACAAGCAATCCAGAAAATTCTTGATTGTAATAGTTTTATTACTAAAAATAATATTGATAAATTAATCAGATATGCTATTGAGCATCAAAAAATTCAAAGTCAGCTCCTGCTGATGAATTATAAAGCCTCTCATAATTGGCAGAAAGCAAAAAATCTCTATCTGTAATGCTGGTTCACAAAACTTGCAATTTCTCCGGATTTGTGCTATGATGACAGTAAGAAAATTTTATCGTTTAAAGGAGAATTCTATGAAAAAAATATATTTTAGTCCGGAACGTGACGGATTTTTCGGAGCTTACTATCCAAATCCTGAACAAAGTCAGAAAGCTATAATTGTCATGCTCGGTGATGATGTGGATGATCTGTTAGTTATCGCTGCTGTAAAATGGCTGCATCCGCTGGGCTGCAATGTCATGGCCTTAGCCCCTGCCGAAAAAGATTACGGACATCACAGCTATCCGATCGAACGCATCGAAAATGCTGTGAAATATCTGAAATCGCATGGAAATCAGAAAATCGGCATCTCCGGAGCATCTACCACAGGTATGCTCGCTTTGACAGCCGCTTCTTATATTCCGGAAATCCGGCTGACACTTGCATTCACTCCCTGTGATTTCATTATGCAGGGCTTCTATCGTGATGGTCTCGATGGCGTGAAAGAACGTCCTGCCGAAAATGAATCCAGTCTGAGCTACAGAGGAAAACAACTCCCGTTTCTGCCGTATGCGTATCGACATCCGGAATATTGGCAGAAAATTCAGGAAGAAGCTAAACGCAGACATGATTTCATTGCAAGTCGTGATCTGTTTGATGAATCTGAAAGACTCCATCCCGTACAGGAAGAAGAAAAAATCAAAGTCGAGAATATCCGCGGAAGATTAGTCCTCATCGGTGCGGAAGATGATTCTCTCTGGGATACCTGCAAATATATCCGCCGTATTGATGAAAGACTGAAAAATAAACCTCATAAATGCAGATATAAAATCTTTACATATGAACATGGTTCACATTTCTGTTTTCCGCAGTCGATGATTACCAGAATTCTGCCGATCGGTTCAGGATTAGCCTTAGCCTGTGCTTTTGAATCGCTTCGTGATTTCCCGATTGAATCCCGAAAAACAAGAGAAGATCTGGATAAAAAATTATCCTGTCTGATCTACAAATGGTAAGTTCCTGAAAAATTCCAGATATTCCGGATAATCTTCACTGACTTGTGTCAGGACTTGTTCTGCCTGTTCTTTATGTTTTTCCAGATAATACAGAAAGAAATCTGTATTTACATCAATCTTTCTTTTCTTACTCCGGAGTGCATCCAAGGCGATAAAAATCCGCTGACGGGTATGCACTCCGGAGGTATTTTTGATCATAGCATCTAAAATCACCTGACTGTCAAAGAAATGCTTCTGATCAGGATTCCGCCGGAAAGCCTGTAATAATTCGCTGTGTGCATACGCACCAATCAGATCGGCACAGGGAATATATTTGATAATTTCCTGATCATTTTCATACCAGATGACTTTATATAATTTATAGCAGTTATCTGAGAAAATTTTCTGATCTGTTGCATAGAAAGTCAAATCCAGAACGCATACAGCAAGATTTCTGTCATGGAAAGCATTTTCTTCGATTCGATACAGAATGCCTTTCCGTTCGGATTGGATAGTAGTTTTCCAGCTCATGTATTGAATTTCCTGCCATGTCAGACGGTTTCCGACAGGAAGTGTAATGACAGCTTCATTTTCGTTTCCGATTCGCTCCGGATGACAGGGGAGTTCTTTCCGTTCGTTTCTCGTCCCTCGATAGGCATGAACAAAATAAGGAAGTGGCTTTTCAAACCGGCAATTTTCTGATAAGAGATAGAAATACAGATTGATAGGATGCGTAATCGCATCAAAAGAACGGAAAAAAGTAACAGTACTGTGAGATTTATCAAAAGAAACAGAAAACCAGTCATGAGAGTGATTAAAAGAATTCTCTCCGAACATGAGCCATGAAGAATCCGGAATCGTAAATTCTTTTGCTTTCTGACCGACTAAGAGGACATATCGGCCTGTATAATTAATTCCGGACGGCTGAGGCATATCAATATGATTGCCGATAATCAGCGTATGATTTTTTTCGAGCGGTGTAAATCGGAACGCTTCGCCGTTGGATACTCTCTGATGAGAGATTTCAATACTGAATCCTTCCAGACCAGAATAAGAAAATGCCTGATTTCTGATTTGATAGCAACTCGCCGGAAAATGAATATATTTCAGATTTCTGCATCCTATAAAGGCAGAATCGCCGATTTTCTGGAGTGTATTAGGCAGAACAACTTTTTTGAGAAATCGGCTTCCGGAAAAAGCATGTTTCGGAAGTTCCCACAAACCATCAGCAAAAATGCAGATTTCTAATTTACACGCTCCGAATGCGGATTCGCCTATTTTCCGGACAGCGGAGGGAATCAGCAGTTTTCTGACTGTTTGATTCAGAAAAAATGCTTTTGTACCGATCTCATTCACTTTTTTATCGTCAATATAAGCAGGAATGATAACAATAGATTCCTGTCCGTGATAGTTGGTAATTCTCACAGATTTTGTTTTTTTATGAAAAGAGAATCCGGCTTTGACGGCCTCCTGTGAGGTCAGATGAATTTCTTTGACAAAAGCAGATTCTGTTTTTCTGATTTCCGGAATATAAATATCATCCGGCTGATAGGGCTTTTTTACAGGTTTTGCAGATTCTGATTTCTTCTGCTGATGGGGAACAGGCTGAATTTTATTATGTTCCGGAAACCATCCGGACAGCAGATTTTTCAGGAAATCGAAATTCATGAAATCGCCTCAATAATCAATTAATTTATAGTCTTTATAGAATCGCCCGTAATCCTTGATTTTTTCAGTATCATGCATATGCAGGATAATCGGATATAAAATTCTCACAGCACCATCATCAAAACTCAGATACGGCTTGAACTCCTGACTGATTTTATAAGCACTCGGAAACTGATTCGATACCCACCCAGGGTCACAGGAATAGACATAGATTTCATCTTTGACGAAATCAGAAGCAATTGAATGTGTCATCATATTGAGCGAAGCCTTCGCCATATTCGTATGGACATGACGAGCTAATTTCTGTTTCGTATTGAATCTGCCCTCAACCGAACTGACATTGATCACAAATTTCCTGACAGAATTATCATAAGCAAGACAACGTCTCAGACCGTTTGTTAATAAAAACGGAGCAGTCACGTTAATCAGCTGAACTTCAAGAAGTTCCTGCGGAGAAATTTCTTCAGGCTTGCGAATCCATGAATTGGAAGTCGGAGTCTCACTGTAATCAATTACTTGATTCTCCGGAATCAGAGATAATTTCATAGTCTCTCTGGGAGTCATCTGCATGAGTTTCTGATCATAGGGGAGAGATAAATTATTTTCCTGCATTTCGAGCTGAGCATAATAATCATTCGATTTTTTTACAGTCTGAGCGGCATTATTAATTAAAATATCTAATTTATGATTGCAGATCGTTTCAATCTGATTGATTAACTCCTGAATCCGATCAACACGCATGAGATCAAAGCCGATCAGATAAAGCCGATCTTTAAAATCATCATAATCTGGTTCCTGCTGATAGGCATTCAAAGCCGATTTCGGATAGCGAGTCACAGCGATCACAGAAGCTCCCATTCTGAGCAGTCTTAATGCAGTCGCATAGCCGATTTTGATTCTGCCTCCGGTGATGACGGCGAATTTTCCGGACAGATCACATGTTAATTTTCTCATGGTATCATTCATTTGCTGACAGGCCGGACAGATGCCGTAATCCTCAATATTACGCTGACGGCAGATTAAACAGATTCTCATGATAGAAAACACTCCTTGACAAAAAGAATAAAATATGATATGATTAACATATCGGTAGTTTATATTATAAAATTTCCTCACCATTGAGGAAGAAACGGCTTGCCGTCCGGTCGTCAGGTATAGTTCATCGGAAGAACAGCCGCCCTGCTAAGGCGGATGACTGCGGTTCGACTCCGCATACGGACGTAAAACTTTGTCGGTAGTTTATGATAAAACACTTTCTCCCCATCTGGAAAGAGAAGCGAAAGCACGGTTTGTAGAGTAGCTCAACTGGCAGAGCACCAGATCCTCAATCTGGGGGTTGGCGGTTCGATTCCGCCCTGTACAAGATACCGTTAGTTTATAAAAAACAGTATCACCATAGATACAGAAGCGAGGAAACTCGTCCGGCAAGACGCACATAGCTCAGCGGTCAGAGCACCGGCCTCCAAATCCGGAAGAACGAGGGTTCGACTCCCTTTGTGCGTTTTGGCTGATAGTTTAAAAATAAAATATCTTCCCGATGAAGAAGATACAGCATAAGCTGTTCAGCATACGTGCATAGCTTAGTGGTGAGAGCTTCTGATCTGCAATCAGAAAACGAGGGTTCAAATCCCTCTGCACGTTTTATCCGGTAGTTTATAGAAAACATCATCCCAATGATGAAGAAGCAGGTGAAAATCCTGTCCGGTATGTCCGTATCGTCCAGAGGTCAGGACAATGCTGTGCCACGGTAGAAACGAGGGTTCAACTCCCTCTGCGGACATCAGCATGATAGCAATATCATGTATTATTTCATTTCCGGTAGTTTATAGAAAATATCATCCCGATGATGAAGAAACAGGTGAAAATCCTGTCCGGTATGTCCGCATAGCACAGCGGTTAGTGTGCCGCCCTGTCACGGCGGAAACGAGGGTTCAACTCCCTCTGCGGACATCAGCATGATAGCAATATCATGTATTATTTCATTTCCGGTAGTTTATAGAAAACATCATTCCAATGATGAAGAAACAGGTGAAAATCCTGTCCGGATGTCCGCATAGCACAGGGGTTAGTGTCCCGTCTTCCAAACGGGTTACGAGGGTTCAACTCCCTCTGCGGACATAAATCGGCAGTTTATGGAAAACAGCGTTCCGATTACGCAGAAACGGGACAGAAAGCCCGTCCGATCAGCTCATATAGTTCAGTGGCAGAACACCGCCCCGCAGTTGGTGAGGCCGGTTCGATTCCGGTTATGAGCTTTCTTTTATTTTACTATAAAACGCATAAAAAAGCAAGTGGTTTGCAATAAAAAAAGAACACCCTCCGGATGGAGAGCGTTCTTTTTTTGATTTGAAAGTCAATTACTTGTTGTTGACAGCTTCTTTCAGATTCTTGCCTGCCTTGAATGCCGGAGCCTTGCAAGCCGGAACGTCCTGCATTTCGCCTGTTCTGGGGTTTTTGCACTTCTTAGCGGCACGCTCACGCACTTCAAATACGCCAAAGCCTGTAAGAGTAACCTTGTCACCAGCAACCAGAGCATCTTTTACACTGTCAAAAACAGCATCTACATAGACAGCGGCTTCTTTCTTGGACTTACCTGTTTTTTCGGCAACAGCCTGAATCAGTTCTGCTTTTTTCATAATATGAACTCCTCCAAAATAATTAATATACTAGTATTATATACGATTTCAAGCGATTTGTCAAGGAAATTCCATAAAATCGGCATTTTTATGCAAATTCACGCCAAATGCGGCTTGTTTTTGGGCAATATACTACATAAAATCCCTGAAAAACGTGGATTAGATTTTATCAAGCCCCGTTCTGAGTTCCTGACAGAGTGCGGCAACATGAGGAAGAGCCTCCTGCTGATACTGTCCGATCTGATTCACGACCGCACTGCCGACAATTACCCCGTCACAGTAAGAACCCATTTTCTGAGCGGCCTCACCGTTACGGATGCCAAATCCGACGCAGCAGGGGATTTTCGCATATTTTTTGATTTCATTAAAGAATGCATTGAAATCCGTATCAAATTTATCTCTCATACCAGTGACACCAACGGAAGAAACACAGTACAGAAATCCCTGTGCGGCAGGGGCGATTTTCTCAATACGTCCGGTAGATGCCGGAGTTACAAGACTGATATTGTAGATATTATTTTTTTCAGCGGCCTGTTTGAATTCGTCATGTTCTTCAAAAGGCAGATCGGGAATGATTACGCCGTCAATGCCGACTTCGTGACACTTGTCAAAGAAATCCGGTGTTCTGAATACTGTATTGGCATAGAGCATCAGAAGCAAAGGCATATCAGTCTGTGTTCTGAGTTTCTTGACCATCTCGAATACGCTTTTGAGAGTCGTATGATAATCACGCAGAGAACGAAGACTTGCTTCCTGAATAACAGGACCTTCTGCAATGGGATCAGAGAACGGCACACCGATTTCGATAATATCCGCACCGTTTTTCTCCATTTCGAGAACGGCTTTTTCGGTAAGCTCCAGACCGCCGTCACCAGCGGAAATATAAGTAATCAGAGCTTTTTTATTCTGAGCTTTGAGCTGTGCAAATTTTTCATCAATTCTATTAGACATTTAAATTCACTCCTCTGTATCTTGCAATCTGCTGAACGTCTTTGTCTCCGCGGCCGGAGAGATTGATAATCATGATCTGATCTTTTGTCATAGTCGGTGCGATTTTGAGTGCGGCGGCAACAGCATGAGCAGATTCCACAGCTGGAATAATACCCTCTGTTTTCGAGAGATATTCAAAAGCCTGAACTGCTTCTTCATCTGTGATGCTGATATAATCCGCACGGCCTGTTTCATGCAGATAAGCATGTTCCGGCCCGATCCCCGGATAGTCCAGTCCGGCAGAAATCGAGAATACCGGAGCGATTTGACCTTCATCATTCTGTAAGAAGATCGACTTCATACCGTGGAAGATACCCAGATCGCCTTTTGTGAGAGTAGCGGCATGGAAATCCGTATCAGCACCCTTACCGCCGGCTTCTGCACCGACTAATCTGACTGAAGTATCCGGAATGAAATCATAGAAAATACCCATAGCATTTGAGCCGCCTCCGACACAGGCAACAATACAGTCAGGAAGTCTGCCCTCGGCCTGAAGAATCTGCTGTTTTGCTTCTTCGCCGATGATTTTCTGAAAATCTCTGACCATAGTCGGATACGGATGAGGCCCCATAACAGAACCGATGCAATAGAAAGTTGTTGCAATATTTGTCGCCCAGTCTCTCATAGCTTCGTTGATCGCATCTTTCAGGGTAGCCGTACCGGAATCGACTCCGGTGACTTTTGCTCCGAGCAGTTCCATTCTGTAGACGTTCAGAGCCTGACGCTCCATATCTTCCCGACCCATATAGACTTCACATTCCATATCGAAATAAGCACATACAGTGGCAGTTGCAACACCGTGCTGACCTGCACCGGTTTCAGCGATCACACGCTTTTTACCCATTTTCTTAGCAAGAAGCACCTGACCCAGAGCATTATTGATCTTGTGAGAGCCTGTATGATTCAGATCTTCACGCTTGATATAAATCTTAGGGCCGTTGAGATCTTTTGTCATTTTATCGGCATAATACAACAGAGACGGCCGGAATGCATAGTTATGATACAAATCCTGTAATTCTTTCAGGAATTCCGGATCTTTGCTGTATTTTTCATAAGCCTCCTGTAATTCCGAGACTGCATTCATGACGGTTTCGGGAACGTACTGACCGCCGAAATCGCCGAATCTTCCGATTTTACTCATAAATAAACTCCTTCTTTCTTAGTTTCTGATGATCTGCATAATTTCTCTGATTTTATTAATATCTTTATATTTATCCGTTTCGACACTGCTGGAGACATCCACGCCGAACGGCTGAATTTCTCTGACAGCATCTTCCAGATTTTGCGATGAAATTCCTCCGGCGAGGAAAAATTCATGTTCCGGCCGATTTTCTTTGATGATATTCCACGGGGCGAGCGTTCCCGTTCCGCCGTGACTGACAGCTGAAAAGCTGTCAAGTACTAATCTGTCAACAGGAAGAGCATCTGCTTTCTGAATATCCTCCGGAGTGCGAACCCTGACAGCTTTCCAGATTTGTGTATCATACGAAAAATTTTCCCGAATTTGTTCGATACATTCTGCATCTTCCTCACCGTGGAGCTGAATCATATCAAGATAGTTTGCATAATCCCAGATGTCCTTGATAGTGGGATTCACAAAAACGCCGACTCTGCCAATATCTCCACGCAGTTGAAATATCAGTTTCCGGAATGTTTCAAAATCCACATATCTCCAGAATGGCTTTGAACAGATAAAGCCTGCATAATCCGGCGGATACTGATTCAAGATTTCCACATCTTCCGGCCGTCTGATACCGCAGATTTTGATTTTTGTATTCATACTGTACCCTCTCTGAGCTGATGAAGCGTTTCTGTGATGTTATTGCTTCTCATGAGAGTTTCACCGATCAGAACCGCATCTGCTCCGAGATTCTGAACAGTTTTCATATCCTGATTGTTTCTGATTCCGCTTTCGGAAACGAAAAGCTGATCTTTCTGACGCATAGAAGCGAGTTCGGCAGTTGTATTCAGATTGACTTCAAATGTTTTGAGATTCCTGTTATTGACTCCGATCAGCTTCGGATTTAATTTCTGAATGCTCTCCATTTCTTCCGGAGTATGCACTTCGATCAGACAGTCAAGGCCTAACGAGTGAGCTAACTCAAAATAGCTTTTCATTCTGGAATATTCCAGAATGGCGGCGATCAGTAAAACCGCAGAAGCTCCCAGATATTTTGCTTCATAAATCTGATAATCATCAATAATAAAATCTTTTCTTAAAACAGGAATATTTACAGCATTAGCAATATTTTTTAAATACTGACTGCTTCCCTGAAAATAATATTCTTCGGTCAGACAGGAAATACAATCCGCTCCGGCAGATTCGTATTCTTCAGCAAGCTCAACAGGATGAAAATCCGGTCTAATCAGGCCTTTCGAGGGCGAGGCCTTTTTGACTTCACAGATACAGGATAAGCCTGATTTCGACAGAGCCTTGATAAATCCGGCTTTCTGAGGAGCATGTTCAGCAAGATTCCGGATTTCAGCAGGGGAGATGCGTTTTTTTTCGGCTGTCAGCTGAATTTCTCTTTGTTTGCAGATGTCATCTAAAATCATGAGATTACTCCATTTCGTTAGTGAACTTGATAAACTCATCAAGTTTTGCAAGGGCAGAGCCGTTATCAATCGCTTCGGCAGCTTTCTGAATGCCATCAGCGAGAGTATCAGCAACACCGTAAGTATAGAGAGCGGCTCCGGCATTCATCAGGACAATATCACGTTTCGCACCGGTAACAGAGCCATCGAGAATTCCTCTGGTGATCTGAGCATTTTCGGCAGGCGTACCACCGACAATTTCAGATTTCTGATAACGTTTCAGACCGAACTGCTCCGGAGTAATTTCATAAGTCCTGAAATCATCGCCGTTGACTTCGGTAACAGTTGTTGCATCAGAAACGGAAATTTCATCCATAACATCATTGCCGAATACGACCATAGCCCTTTTGATTCCGACTTGCTGGAGTACTCGGGCCATGATTTCCGTCAGAGATTTTTCATAGACTCCGAGAACAATATAATCAGCTTTAGCAGGATTTGTCAAAGGCCCTAAGATATTGAATACCGTCCTGACACCGAGCTGACCTCTGACAGGGCCTACAAATCGCATACTTGCATGATAGCTTTGTGCAAACAGGAATGAAAGACGAGTTGTTTCAAGGCATTTTTTAGCCTGTTCCGGTTTCGAGGCGATTTTTACTCCCAGAGCTTCGAGTACATCCGCCGCACCGCTCTTGCTGGAAACGCTTCGATTTCCATGCTTAGCGACTTTTGCACCAGCCGCCGCCGCAACAAATGCCGATGTTGTTGAAATATTGAACGATGCACACTGATCGCCTCCCGTACCGACAATATCAATACTGTCAGCTTCATCCGGAACAAGACTTGCTTTTGCTCTCATACCCTTAGCGAATCCGGCGATTTCGTCAGGTGTTTCGCCCTTGGTGGCGAGTGCAGTCAGAACGGCGGCAATCTGGAGCTGTGTTGCCTGACCGCTCATAAGCATATCCATACAGGATTCAGCTTCCTGCATAGTGAGATTTTGCTTCTGCATGAGCTTGCTGTAATAGGGTTTGAGATTGACTTTTTTCTGTTCAGGTTCAGCTCCGAGAAGTCCGGCGATCACTAAGAAATTTCGTAAAATCTGTTTTCCGTCAGCGGTCAGAACCGATTCCGGATGGAATTGCAGTCCGAATGTCTGATGAGTATTATGAGAAACTGCCATCACCTGACCGTTTTCATCCAGAGCAATCACACGCAGACAATCAGGAAGAACTGTTTCATCAGCAATTAGAGAGTGATAGCGTCCGGCTGTGAACGGGTGCGGAACATGACGGAATAAAGAATGTTTTTCTTCAAAGCGAATCTGACTGGATTTTCCATGCATTAACTGGTGAGCAGGAATGATTTTTCCGCCGAATGCCTGTACAATCGCCTGATGACCTAAGCAAACGCCTAAGATCGGGATTGTTCCGGAAAATGTTCTGATCGTCTCAACAGAGATACCAGCAGAATCAGGATACCCTGGGCCAGGGGAAATCAGAATGGCTTCGGGACGGAGATTTCTGATCTCTTCGATTGTGATCTGATCATTGCGCTTTACCAGAATATCAGGATACATTTCGCCGAGATACTGACAGAGATTATAAGTAAAAGAATCGTAATTATCAATGACTAAAATCATGATTGTCTCGCCTCCTTGATGGCATTGAGCATAGCTTTGGCTTTGTGAGTGGTTTCAGCAAATTCTTTTTCCGGATCGGAATCGGCTACAATGCCGGCACCTGCCTGAACATAGGCTTTTCCGTTGCGGAACAGGACGGTACGGATTGCAATGCAGGTATTCATATCGCCGTTATAGCCGAAATAGCCGACCGTTCCGCCATAGAGACCGCGCTTTTTATTTTCAAGTTCATCAATAATTTCCATAGCTCTGACTTTCGGAGCACCGGAGAGCGTACCGGCAGGCAGAACAGCCTGTAATGCATCCAGAGGCTTGCAGTCCTGACGGAGTATGCCTTTGACATCGGATACTAAATGCATTACTTTGGAATAGCGTTCGACATACATGAAGTCAGTTACTTCGACAGAGCCGTATTCACTGACTTTTCCCAGATCGTTTCGGCCTAAATCGACAAGCATAGTATGTTCGGCCTTTTCTTTTTCGTCAGCGAGCAGGGATTTTTCAAGGTCTTTGTCTTCTTCGTGGGTCTTGCCTCTGGGGCGCGTACCGGCGATCGGCTTGGTAGCGGCTGTGCCGTCTGTGACTTTGACAAGTAATTCCGGAGAAGCTCCGGCGATTTCGTAATCTTTTGTCTTGAAGTAATATAAATACGGTGAGGGGTTTGTTGCTCTCAGACGGCGATAGACTTCAAAACTGGAGGGCGGATTTTCAATTTCAAAACGCTGTGACAGAACGACTTGAAAAATATCTCCGGCATAGATTTTTTCTTTTGCCTGACTGACCATGGAGATATATTCTTCTTTAGTGACATTCGAGCCAATCCGGACAGCAGGTTCATCATCACGGAACTGCCCCCGACAGTGACAGGTATCAATCTTAGCAGCGATTTCAGCAGCACGGAATTCTGCTTTTTTATACTGTTCTTCGAGATTGCCGGAAGCATCCAGATTGATAATCACAAGAGCATTGCTGTTAAGATGATCATAAGCGACTAATTCATCATAGCCGAATAAGTGAATATCAGGCATCTGAATATCATTTTCAGGGATATTGATTAATTTTTTCTCAGTATATCTGACAGCATCGTAAGCGAAATAGCCGATCAGACCGCCCGTAAAATAGGGAAGATCTTCAAATTTCGGAGAAGTTCTGGAATCTAAGATTTTTTGTAATTTTTCAAACGGCTTTTCTTCTGTGACAGTCTCGTGCACACCCTTGACAGTAATATGCATCTGAGCACCCTGTGCACGGATTTCCTGACTCGGATGGAATCCGATAAAAGAATATCTGTCCCACTGAGCACCATTGCTGACACTCTCCAGTAAGAAAGCATTTTCTTCGCCTTCGGAAAGTGCAGTATAAATACTGATCGGGGTTCTGTGATCTGCCGGAAATGTGAAGAATACAGGAACAGCTGTATAAGATTCAGCTAATTTTCTGACTTCTTCCAATGACGGAAACAGCATAATAAATCCTCCTTGTAAAATTCTGATTTTTATTGAAAAACTGCATAAAAAAATGCCAATCCTCCCATACTATGGGACGATTGACCGTTGTGCCACCCAAATTCAGACAGTTTTTTAAAGAAAACTATCCCTCTTTCCGGATACTGACATATCCTGCCTCGGTAACGTAAGGCATACGGCAGAAGATACTGAAAAAGAAATTCTCCTCTGCTCCTCACAGACCCATTCGCTTCAAGGCATGTATACCGCATTTTCACCAGCCGGCGGCTCTCTGAATACTGTATCAGGAAGTTACTTGCTTCTGTTCTCAGGATTTGTTTGATTAAAATTAAAACTAAGTTCAGTATAGCATAGTTTCGGTTATTTGTCAAGAGGTTTTTTGAAAAAAATTAAAAATATTTTTCAGAAACTACTTGCCATTTTTGAATAAAAATGGTATAATATCTAAGAACGTATCTGTTTTGAGAAAAAATAATAAAAAATAATAAGTCAAGAAAGGATCATCTGAATTATGAGTAATACTTCAGCGGTACGCCACAGACACACCGCTCCGCGTGAAAAAGAAGCTGTAAAAACGGATTATATTATATGGGTCAAAAGAATTCTGTCTCTGCTGAGTGCACTGTATTGTGTGATCGTTGTATTTTTTTCCTATCATTCTGTATTTTATAAACTGGAGCTGATTGACGTTTCTAAAGCATGTATGGCAGTGACGGGAATTTCTGTCGCAGCTTTGGCCGTAATGCTGTATACCCGAAAACAGTTTCTGACAAAGTTAAGCAGTTTGATCATGCTGCCTGCACTGGTCTTTCCGGTGATGATTTATTTCGGTCAATGGTGGGTGCTCGCTCCAATGCTCGCAGTGGCACTGATTATTTTCTTTTTATCAGGACTGGGAGAAACAGCAAAAACCGTCTGGGGTACAATCTTCTTGTTGATTTACTTACTCGGTGCATTGCTTTATTTTCTGGTTAATTCCATGTTTGCCCCGTCTACAGTCACAACACTGGTAAAAGAAGGCGTTTCGCCGTCAGGATTATACAGATATGAAATTTATAATACAACAGATAGTTCCAATGGCAGTACAAAAATTTCAATAGAAAGCAATACGATGGATAAAGTCTATTATCATCTGTTCTGGTTCAAGATCAGAGGCCTGTCACATGATGTCGTAATTGAACGTCCGCTCAGAGAACCGGAAGAAATAGAAATCACATGGGATACAAAAACCCGTCAGGAAATTACTGAGGAACTTGAACAAATTTCAGAAGAAATTGAAGTCACGCTTACAGATAAACAGATGGATATGCTCGGCTGGGATGCTTATCAGGTCACTTTCAATAACGGCGATGTGATTCCTATGACACAGGGAGCGTATCACAAGACTGTCATTGCCCTCGGAGAAAGAGAAAAGAAAGTTTTGGATACAGATAAAGATCAGCTTATGCTGGATCAGATGAGCGATAAACAGAAAAAAAGTCTCGGCATTACTGTCGAAGATTTCAAAACCGTCAAACTTGCTGATTTTACAGATGAAGATCTTACAGTGCTCGGCATTCCGGAACAGGGCGATGTTATGTATTATAACGGCAAAGTCGTATTCCGGTATTATATTGCCGTTCTGGAACAGTATTTCGATATTTCAAAACAGGAGATCACACTTCTGTAAAAAGCAATGAGTTCACTTCTCAGAGTGAACTCATTTTTTTATAAATATTTTATCAGATCTGCATATTTTTTTACAGAAATTGCCTTGACATTCATGAAAATCTGTGATAAAATGAATATATATTTAATTGATTCAGGAGGAATAAACTGTATGAATGAATTTTTCAAGAATATCAAAAAAATCCCCTACGAGGGCAAAGGCTCTGATAATCCGTTAGCATTCAAGTATTATAATCCGGATGAAATCGTTGCTGGTAAGCCTATGAAAGAACAGCTGAAATTCGCTCTCTCATGGTGGCATACAATGGGCGGAGACGGTACAGATATGTTCGGCGTTGGTACTGCTGATAAAACTTGGGGACAGACTGATCCTGATGCAAGAGCTGTTGCTAAAGTCGATGCCGCTTTTGAAATTATGGATAAACTCTCGATCGAATATTACTGCTTCCATGACAGAGACTTATCTCCCGAATACGGTTCACTCAAAGAAACTAACGAGAAATTAGATAAAATTACTGATTATATTGCTGAACGTCAGAAAGCTGATCCGTCTAAAAAGCTCCTCTGGGGTACGGCAAAATGCTTTGATCATCCGAGATATATGCACGGCGCAGGAACTTCTCCGAGTGCGGATGTATTTGCTTATGCTGCCGCTCAGATCAAAAAAGCAATCGAAGCGACTGTCAAACTCGGCGGAAACGGCTATGTATTCTGGGGCGGCCGTGAAGGTTATGAAACTCTGTTAAATACTAACATGGGTCTCGAACTCGATAATATGGCCCGTCTGATGACCATGGCCAAAGATTACGGCAGAAAAATCGGATTTACAGGCGATTTCTATGTAGAACCCAAGCCCAAAGAACCGACTAAACATCAGTATGATTTCGATTCTGCTACTGTAATCGGCTTCCTGAATAAATATCATCTCCAGAATGATTTCAAGCTCAATATCGAAGCCAATCATGCGACACTCGCTCAGCATACATTTCAGCATGAATTAAGAGTCGCAAGAGTTAACGGCATGTTCGGTTCTATTGATGCAAATCAGGGCGATACTCTGCTTGGATGGGATACTGATCAGTTCCCGACAAATGTCTATGATGCGGCTCTGTGCATGTATGAAGTTCTGAAAGCCGGAGGCTTTACAAACGGCGGTTTGAATTTCGACTCCAAGGCAAGAAGAGGCTCTTTCACTCCGGAAGATATTTTCTATTCTTATATCGCTGGTATGGATACATTTGCACTCGGCCTGAGAATTGCTGATAAAATGATTTCTGACGGCAGACTTGATAACTTCGTTGCTGACAGATATGCAAGCTGGAATTCCGGTATCGGTGCGGACATTATCAGCGGAAAAGCGACTCTCGAAGATCTCGAAAAATATGCACTCGAAAAAGGCGAAGTGACTGCTTCTCTCACAAGCGGAAGTCAGGAAAAACTTGAAAGCATCATGAATAATATCATGTTTAATCTGTAATTTATAATAAAAACGCTCTCTGAACAGAGGGCGTTTTTTTATTTTCATATCAGACTGACAGTAAATGTGATATTGCTGTCATCCTGTATGATACTGCGAAGCAGAATTGTTATTTGCAGAAAGAGTTCAGTTTCGTTCTGACCGCTGAAATATAAAATCAGATTGTCATCCAGATCGGCTTCATTGTCAGATGCTTCAAATTCCAGACCGGCAATCTGACTGACAAGATAATCATCAATTGCCGACTGGAGATTCAGAATTTTTTCAACATCCAGAAATTCATGATTTTTATGCAAAAATTGTATTTTAATCATGTTTCTGACCTTTCATATTCTCTCTGAGCCGTTTCTTGATTCCCTTGATAATCTGTTCACGGGCCTGTACAGCCGTTTCTTTCTCTACAGGCTTGACATCTTCCAGCGGATAGGGGATTCCTAATTCATGATATTTTGTTTTTCCCATATCATGATAAGGCAGAACATCAAGAGCTTTCAGCGTTTTCAGATTTCCGATAAAATAGCCTAATCTGAGCTGTTCTTCTTGGTCATCCGTCCAGTCAGGAACAATCACATGACGAATCCAGACCGGAATATTTTTCTTGCTGAGATATTCAGCAAATGCTAAAATATTCTGATTCGAGTGTCCTGTTAATTCTTTATGTTTTTCATCATCAATATGCTTAATATCGAGCATTACTAAATCAGTCACGCTCAGAAGCTGATCATATTTTTCCGGACAGACCGGATTAAAACAGATTCCTGACGTATCAAGACAGGTATGAATTTTTTTTTGTTTTGCGAGTGTGAATAATTCTGTTAAGAATTCCAATTGAAGCATCGGCTCTCCGCCTGTAGCCGTAATACCGCCGTTGCGATAGAATTCTCTGTTATGTTCATAGCACTGAATGAGTTCATCAGCGGTCATGAGCGTACCTGCGTTGACTTCCCATGTATCAGGATTATGACAGTATAAACATCGCATCGGACAGCCCTGAAAGAAAATCACGAATCTGACTCCAGGGCCGTCTACAGTTCCGAACGAATCTGTAGAATGAATATATCCTTTCATAAAAATCGCTTCTTTCATGATAATATAAAATAATACAGAACAGCCCGACCTGAACAGTCGGGCATTTCTGATTTATTCAAGAGCTGTTATGTCTGATTCAGATTTTGTCATGGAATGTTCTGGAAATAACATCATCCTGCTGTTCTTTGGTCAGCTTGATAAAATTCACTGCATAGCCGGATACACGGATTGTCAGCTGAGGATAATTTTCCGGATGTTTCTGAGCATCGAGAAGAGTTTCTCTTGTAAATACGTTGACATTCAGATGATGACCGCCTTTGGAAACATAGCCATCGAGTAATTCTACCAGATTGTCAACCTGCTGATCGTTCTGAATTTCTGCCATGATAAATTCCTCCTTGATAAAATAATTTTAAAAATCAGAGTTCTCCGTTATCAGGATCTTCAGATTCTTCATCTTCCTGATAATCGGGGTCTTCGTCATCGAAGTTCTGTACAGCACACGCGCCGAGTTTGGGATTACATTCTGTGCTGTTGACGGTCTGGACACGGGTCTGCTCGCCAATATCCAGATTGATATGCTGACTTCCGGATGCCGCGAGAGCATCCAGAAGAGCAACAAGTTCATCAGCCTGCTGATTCAGTCCGGAATCATCAGGATCAGTTATTTTCTTCGGATTCTTCATTGATAGCCTCCTGTGCGAGACGGTCAATATCGAGATCACCAGCGAAGATTCTGGTATTCTTGCCGAGGGCATCCGGAATAATCGAGAACGTATTGGAAATACCGTCCTGAGCATGACGGAACGGAAGTTTTGCAACAGAGCTCAGAGAAGCAACAGCACCGTGAGTATCTCTGCCGTGCATCGGATTTGCACCCGGAGCAAGCGGAATGCCCTGTTTTCTGCCATCCGGAGTATTACCAGTTTTCTTGCCGTATACGACATTGGAAGTAATTGTCAGAATAGACATAGTCGGCACGCCGTCTCTGTAGGTATGATGTTTTCTGATCTTGTCCATGAACGTTCTGACGATATTGACAGCGATCTGATCGACTCTGTCATCATCATTGCCGTATTTCGGGAAGTCGCCTTCGATTTCATAATCTACGATTACGTTTTTAGTCACGCTGATGACATTTCCGGCCTTGTCCTTGACTTCGATGTCTTTGCGGATCGGCTTTACTTTTGCATATTTGATCGCACTCAGGGAGTCAGCAACAACGGACAGACCAGCGATACCGGTAGCAAAATATCTCTTGACATCACGGTCATGCAGAGCCATCTGAACTCTTTCATAGCTGTACTTGTCATGCATGAAGTGAATGACATTCAGTGTATTGACATACAGACCGGCGAGCCATTCCATCATGTCGTCATATTTTTCCATGACATCATCATAATCCAGTACATCGCCCTCGACAGGTCTGTATTTCGGGCCTACCTGAACGCCGAGTCTTTCATCCACACCGCCGTTGATGGCATACAGCAGGCACTTGGCAAGATTTGCTCTTGCACCGAAGAACTGCATTTCCTTGCCGACTCTCATGGAAGATACACAGCAGGCAATAGCATAGTCATCACCGTGAGTGACTCTCATCATATCGTCATTTTCATACTGAATCGAGCTGGATCTGATGGACATCTTGGCACAGAATCTCTTGAAATTGATCGGCAGTTTCACAGACCATAAAATAGTCATATTCGGTTCCGGAGCAGTTCCCAGATTATTCAGCGTATTCAGATAACGGAAAGAATTCTTTGTAACCATGTGCTGACCATCAACAGAGACACCGCCGATGGATTCTGTTACCCATGTCGGATCGCCGGAGAACAGGGAATTGTATTCCGGAGTTCTTGCAAATTTTACCAGACGGAGTTTCATAATAAAATGATCAATTAATTCCTGCGCTTCTGCTTCTGTAATCAGACCTTTTTCGAGATCGCGCTGAATATAAATATCCAGAAAAGAAGACGTTCTGCCGATGGACATAGCAGCTCCGTTCTGTTCTTTTACAGCCGCCAAATAGCCGAAATACAGCCATTGTACAGCTTCCTGAGCATTCTTTGCAGGACGGGAGATGTCAAAGCCATAGATTTCGCCGAGTTTTTTCAGATCTTTCAGAGCATTGATCTGTTCAGACAGTTCCTCACGCAGACGGATGTTTTTGGAAGTCATACGAACAAAATGTGTAGCTTTCTGATGTTCTTTATCTTCAATCAGCATATCAATGCCATAAAGAGCCACACGTCTGTAGTCGCCAATAATACGGCCTCTGCCGTAGGCATCAGGCAGACCTGTCAGGATTGCCGCATGTCTTGCGAGTTTCATTTCAGGAGTATACGCATCAAAAACGCCCTGATTATGCGTCTTTCTGTATTTTGTGAAAATCTCGACAACTTCAGGATCTACTTCATAGCCGTATTCTTTACAAGCCTGCTGAGCCATACGGATCCCGCCGAACGGCTGGAGTGAACGCTTGAAAGGTTTATCTGTCTGAAAGCCGACAATTTTTTCCAGATCTTTATTCAGATAGCCGGGGCCGTGAGAAGTGATAGTAGAAATAATCTTGGTATCCATATCCAGAACGCCGCCGGCCTCGCGCTCCTGACGTGACAGATCCATTACCTGTTCCCAGAGTTTTTTTGTTGCTTCTGTAGGGCCTTCCAGAAATGCTTCATCGCCGTCATAGGGGGTAATATTCTTGTGAATAAAATCGCGGACATTGACAGAAGTATTGCTCCATCTGCCGGGGGTGAAACCTTCCCATTCAGGTGCAAAGTTTTTGAACATAAATGACATCTTCCTTTCCAGTATATGAATGTTTTTGGAGTACATTCTTTCTTTACAATTAATATCATACTACTTTTTCAGGACTTTGTCAAGGTTTTGTCAATCATGAGTATGATATTTTTTTAACATTCGTTTGGTATCTACAGAAATTTTCCCCATTTTATGATAAAAACATATAAAATAGCCTACAGATGCCCCTGTTTGACAGGTTAACTCCTGCTAATCAGTATACTGTAAATTACTGAATAAATCAATCTTTTTTAATTTCAGAATTATGAACATATTTTTTTTAAAATTTTCTGCTAAATCAGAATTTTTATGCATATACTCTAAAGAATCCTTGATTTTCTCTGTTTTGTGCAGAGAATACTGAAACAGGAGTGAAGATTATGTACACATGCGACAGAGCTGTCATGCTCGGCACGTATATTCTGGAAGAACAGGCAACTGTACGTGCAGCAGCAAAAAAATACGGTATTTCCAAAAGTACTGTGCATAAAGATGTCAGCGAGCGGCTGCCTTACATACAGCCGGAACTTGCCGAACAGGTGCATGCCGTGCTTCTGAAAAACAAGCAGGAACGTCACATCCGAGGCGGAATGGCTACGAAACGGAAATATGCTCAGCTTCGGCAGGCACGTCATCAGGCAGAAAATAAAGAAAAATAATTTTCAGAAAGGGTGCAGATCTCTGTACCCTTTTTGATTTTTTTGTTTCTGTCTCTTGCAAAGTCTGTGATTTTGTAGTATAATAAAATTATTGGCAGGAAAGGGGATTGTTTTTATCATGACAGCATATGAAGTTCTGAAACAGTATTTCGGCCATGACAGCTTCCGTGACGGTCAGGCCGAATTGATTTCGCATATTCTACAGGGAGAAGATGTATTCGGCATTATGCCCACCGGTGCAGGCAAATCATTATGCTATCAGATTCCGGCTCTGCTGATGAATGGTATGACAATTGTCATTTCTCCGTTGATCTCGCTTATGCAGGATCAGGTAACAGCACTGCGGACAAATGGAATTCCGGCCGCCTGTCTCAACAGTATGCTGAATGAGACAGAATATAAATCCGTATTAAGACAAGTCTATCAGGGAGAAATCAAGATTCTATATGTTGCGCCGGAACGTCTGCAAACAGTCAGTATGCAGAGAATTGCCGAGAGTATTCCGGTTTCTATGATTACTGTCGATGAAGTGCACTGTGTCTCGCAGTGGGGACAGGATTTCCGACCGAGTTATTTAAATATCGTCTCGTTTCTGGAGCATCTGCCATACAGACCCGTACTGAGCGTTTTTACAGCAACAGCTACGCAGGAAGTCGCTCAGGATGTCAGAAAAATTCTGCATCTGAAACAGCCGTTCTGTCTGACAACCGGATTCAATAGAGAAAATCTCTATTTCGGAGTGGAACAGCCAAGAGATAAATTTCAGGCTCTGCTGAATTTTCTCCGGAATCATCCGGATGAAACAGGAATTATCTATTGTATTTCCCGCCGTCTGGTCGAGCAGGTGACAGAAGATCTGAATCATGCAGGATTTCCGGCTGTCCGGTATCATGCCAAGCTCACGGATGAAGAACGCTGTCAGAATCAGAATGCTTTTCTGTATGATAAAATTCATCTGATCGTAGCAACAAATGCATTTGGAATGGGCATTGACAAATCTGATGTCAGTTTTGTGATTCATTATAATATGCCGAAAAATCTGGAAAATTATTATCAGGAAGCCGGTCGGGCCGGCCGTGACGGAAGTCCGGCGGAATGTATTTTATTCTATGATACTTCTGATATTAAAATCAATCAGTTTTTTATTGACAATTTCGGCGAAAATCTCGAAACAGACCCAGAAATAAAAGAAAAGCTCCGTCAGAAAGAACAGCAAAGACTCTGGAAAATACGGAAATATTGTACGGGAAATACCTGCCTGAGAAATTATTTATTGAATTATTTCGGCGATAACGCTCCGGAATACTGCGGAAATTGCAGTTTCTGCCGGATTCACTGCGAACAGAAAGATATTACTGTTCAGGCACAGAAAATTATTTCTTGTATTTATTATTTATATAAGAAAAATTTATTTTTCGACTCCCGATCACTGACACAGATTCTCCGCGGAAGCAAAGCCGAAAAATATCAGAAATTACAGCTTGATCAGACACTTTCTACTTATGGCATCATGCAGGATACTCCTGAAACAGAATGCCTTGCTGTTATAAGATATCTGATTCAGATCGGTATGCTTACGGAAAAAAATAATCATGTATTGCACCTGAACCGGAAAGCCGGCCTGTTCCTGACAGAACATCAGAAACTTTCCATGCCTGTCCCGAAAAAACAAATATCACCCGAATCGGTACGGACAAGCCGTAAAAAATCTGATACAGATGAAAAATTATTCGCTCTGCTGAAAGATTGCCGTCTGAAACTTTCACAAAAAGAAAATATTCCGGCATATGCAATCTTTACAGATATGACTCTTCGGGATATGTGCCGAAAACTTCCCGTTTCTGATATGGCTTTCCTGAGCGTAGACGGTGTCGGACGGGTCAAGCTCGAAAAATACGGCAATGCTTTTATGAAAGTCATTCGTAATTATAAAAAATAATCAATTTCAGACACAGAAAGGAAGATCTCTCTCATGATGGATATGATCCAGATACTCACAGAAGAATTTCAAATCAGATCTGAACAGGTCACAAATGTAGTCGAGCTTCTCGATGACGGAAAAACCGTTCCGTTTATTGCCCGTTATCGCAAAGATCTTACAGGTGCTCTCGATGATCAGACAATCCGTAAAATTGCTTTGAGATTGCAGGCTCTCCGGAATCTCGAAACCAGAAAAGAAGAAATTATCACAGCAATCGAAAATAAAAATGCTATGACTGATGAAATTATGCAGGCAGTCGAAAAAGCCATGACTCAGGTCGAACTGGAAGATATTTACCGGCCTTTCAAAGAAAAAAGAAGAACCAGAGCTTCTGTCGCCCGCGAAAAAGGCCTTGCACCGCTTGCAGAAGCTCTGCTCGCGCAGAATCCTGATGATGACCCTCAGCTTCTCGCTGAAAATTATCTCTCAGAAGAAAAAGAAATTCCTGATATTCAGTCAGCTTTACAGGGTGCTATGGATATTATCGCCGAAGAAATTTCTGATAATGCTGAAATCCGTTCTGAAATGCGCGATTTATACCAGAGATTCGGAACCATTGACTGCTCTGCTACAGATAAGATCGAAGAATCGCCTGAAGAAGCCGCTGTTTATTTTGATTACTATGAGTATCAAAAATTAATCCCCCGTTTGCAGGGGCATCAGATTCTTGCAATCAACAGAGGCGAAAAAGAAGGCTATCTCAAAGTCAATATCACTGCTTCTGAAATCATGGCCGAACGTACCTGTACCAAGCGTTATGTCAAAGAAATTTCCACTCCGTCCGGTGAACTCGTCCGGCAGGCCGCCTGTGACAGTGCAAAAAGATTAATTATTCCGTCTGCTGTCCGTGAAGTCAGAAATGCGCTCTTCGATGATGCCTGCAATAAAGCAATTAAAGTATTCGCTTCTAATCTCAAACAGCTCCTGATGCAGCCGCCGTTGAAAAATACAGTCACACTCGGTTTTGACCCCGGATATAAAAACGGCTGTAAACTCGCAGTAGTAGACGGAATCGGAAAAGTGCTCGATACAGCAATTATCTATCCCACATTCGGCGAATACAGAAAAAAAGAAGCTGCTCAGAAAGTCAGAGATCTTGTAGAAAAATATCAGATTACAGCAATCGCTATCGGCAACGGCACAGCTTCCCGTGAATCAGAAAATTTTATTGCAGAACTTCTGCCGGAATTTTCTCATAAAGTTTCTTATATGGTCGTATCTGAAGCAGGTGCTTCTGTTTATTCTGCTTCTGAACTCGCCGCTGAAGAATTTCCTGATTATGATGTTTCTCTGAGAAGTGCCGTTTCCATCGCAAGAAGATTACAGGACCCTCTTGCTGAACTTGTCAAGATTGATCCGAAAGCTATCGGAGTCGGACAGTATCAGCATGATATGCCTAAAAATGATCTTCAAACTGCGCTTGACGGTGTTGTTGAAGAGTGCGTGAATGCAGTCGGTGTGGATTTGAATACGGCTTCTGTGCCGCTGTTATCGCATATCGCCGGAATTAATCATGCTGTTGCAAAAAATATTGTCAGATACCGTGAAGAGAACGGTGCATTCCGGAATCGCAAAGAATTGCTTAAAGTCCCCAAGTTAGGCAAAAAAGCATTTGAACAGTGTGCCGGATTTTTAAGAATCTCCGGCGGTTCTCAGCCGCTGGACAATACTGCCGTACATCCGGAATCTTATCAGGCCGCTGAAATCTTACTCAAAAAATTCGGCTATTCTCTTGAAGATGCTGCTGCCGGAAAACTGGATTCTCTTGACGAACAGGTCAGAAAATCCGGTACAGAAACACTTGCTCAGGAACTCGGAATCGGCGTGTATACTCTTCGTGATATGACTGAAGAACTTCGCAAACCAGGGCGGGACCCCAGAGATCTGCTGCCGCCGCCTCTGCTCAGGAGTGGCGATGTCATGCAGATGAGCGATCTCAAAGAAGGTATGAAGCTGGTGGGCACTGTCCGGAATATTGTAGATTTCGGCTGTTTTGTCGATATTGGCGTTCATGAAGACGGGCTTGTGCATATCTCGCAGCTGACAGAGAAGAAATTCGTTAAGCATCCGCTTGAAGTCGTGAAAGTCGGTGATATTGTAGAAGTGACTGTGCTGAGTGTCGATCTGAAAAGAAAACGCATCAGCCTGACAATGAAAAATCAGAAATAATAAAAAAACTCCCCTGAAAAGGGGAGCTTTTTGATCAGAAATTCAGCAGCCGCATCCGCAGTTGTTATTGCATCCGCAGTTATTGTTGTTATTGCCGCAGCAGAAGAACAGAATGAGAATCAGGAAAATTACCCAGCAGCAGCCGCCATTATTGTTATTATCAAAACACATAGAACAAAATCTCCTTACTGTAAAATATATATATCTGAAACTTCGCTTTCAGCGTTGCTTCATAGTACATAGTATGAAACAGAAGAAAATATGTGACTGCTGATTTTTTTATTTTCTCTTGTATTTGATGCCAAGTGCATCTTTGACTTTCTGCTTGGCCGCACTTTCGATAAAATGTCCGAGTTCGCCCTGAGCGGTCATGCCGACAACGCCTTTGATCGTATCGGCTTTTGACTGCCTGTCCCGTTTGCTGGAATTGCAGCTTCTGCACATCGCCTGTAAATTGCTGATGACATCCAGTCCGCCTTTGCGTTTGGGAATAATATGATCTACTGTGATTTCTGATTTTGTAAACCATTTTCCGCAGGAGACGCATTTATAATATACCCCTTTTTTGAACGGCAGTTTTTTGCCTTTGTGATGCTGAAAATATAAATCTCTGTAATTCATGAATTCACCTCCGTTAGTATTTTATTATTTCTTATCATAACATATTTGCAGAATTTTGTCAAGTTTCTGCAATTGCCGGAAATGAATTGTGTTTTTTACACCGTTCCGACAAATATTGCAGGAAAAAAATGCTATACTGTTATTGTGATCTTAACACAGAAAAGGAGATTCTTGTTTCTATGCAGAATTATGATTATGAAATCAACAGATTTTCCGAAAATGCAATGCTCTCGCTGGAAGCCGCTGTGTGTCTCTCCGGTGAAATGGGGCATACCTATATCGGAACAGAACATTATTTATTAGGCATCCTGCATCAGCAGCCGAATTCGGCAGCAGATATTCTTCTGCATTCCGGCATTACAGAACAGAAGTTTTCACAGCAGATGCTCCAGACAATCGGCAAAGGCAGCCGGACTGCGCCGAGCTATCATAATATGACCCCTGCTCTGCACAGAGTTCTTTCCGAAGCACAGGAAATCGCCGATAAAAAACATCTTTCCAGAATCAGTACAAAAATCGTACTGTCTGCCATGCTCAAAGACGAAAACTGTGCCGCCGCTGAACTTCTTGAATTTATGCGGACTGATATGAATGCTCTTGAAAAAGCCTGTGAAACAGATGAAATTCCAGTCATACGGAATATTCCGTCTGCTTCAGAATTCCCTCAGCTGTTCCGGTATGGAAAATTACTGCTCCCATCTGATCAGGATGATCCTCTGATCGGCAGAGAAAATGAAATAGACAGAGTACTCCAGATTTTATCCAGAAAAAGTAAAAATAACCCCTGTCTGATAGGAGAAGCAGGAGTCGGAAAGACAGCAATTATTCAAGGCGTTGCCGGAAGATTCGCAAGGGGAGAAGTGCCCTCGCATCTGACAGGCATGTTTATTTTTTCTCTGGATCTGGGAGCATTGCTCGCAGGTGCAAAATACAGAGGCGATTTTGAAGAGCGTATCCGTGCCTGTGTGGAGGAAGTCACCCACAGCAGACGCATTATTTTATTTATTGATGAACTGCATATGATTGTCGGAGCAGGTGCCGCTGAAGGTGCAATTGATGCCGCTAATATGCTCAAACCTCAGCTCGCCAGAGGAGAACTCAGAATCATCGGTGCGACTACTCCGGCGGAATATTCCAAGACGATCGAGAAAGATAGTGCCCTTGCAAGACGATTCCAGAGCATTACTGTTCAGGAACCCAGTTCCGAACAGACTTTCCGGATTCTCGAAGGCCTGAAAAATAATTATGAAGAATATCATCATGTATTTCTGACCCGTCAGGTGCTTCAGACCTGTATTGACCTGTCACAGAAATATATTGCTGATAAGAGCTTTCCTGATAAAGCTATTGATCTGCTTGATGAATCCTGTGCCCGTGCCGCTCTCCGGAATGCTTCTTTCTCCGAGGTCACTCCCGAAGATGTCGCCGCTGTGGCCTCGCTCCGGACTGGAATTCCTCTCGAACAGATGACCGCCGAAGAACAGGAAAAATTAATGCATCTCCAGACAGTATTACAGGAAAAAATCATCGGTCATGATACTGTAATCTCACAGCTCTGTGATGCCGTCTGCCGAGCCGGAAGCGGTTTCCGTGAGATCAGCCGGCCAGTCGGATCGTTTCTGTTCTTAGGCTCGACCGGAACGGGGAAAACGGCTCTTGTCCGTGCTCTGACAGAAGCTCTGTACGGAACGGAAAAAGCTCTTCTGCGTTTAGACATGTCCGAATATATGGAACAGCATTCGATCTCGAAACTTCTCGGAGCACCTGCCGGCTATGTCGGATTCTCAGAAGAGCCTGTATTCTGTTCGCATCTCCGGAAGCATCCGTGCAGTGTTGTTTTATTTGACGAAATCGAAAAAGCTCATCCTGATGTACTGCATATTTTACTCCAGATTCTCGAAGACGGCATGATCACAGACAGTACAGGCAGAAAAATCAGTCTCAGAAATTGCATGATTTTTATGACTTCCAATCTCGGAATGCATGAAAATCAAAATACAATGGGCTTTCTTGAGAATCAGAATCAAAAGCATCAGCAGGCTGTCCAGATGCTGAAACAGAAACTTCCTCCGGAATTGCTCAACAGAATTGATGAGATTCTGATTTTTGAAAAACTCAGTCCAGAAAGCCTGCTTCTGATTGCAGAACGTCAGATGCAAATGCTCGCTGAACGCATGACTCAGAATCATATCATACTCGAATATGATCATTCTGCTGTACAGGTGATTGCAGATTGTCCTGAAACGAATCAATACGGAGCGAGACCTGTCAGAAGATTTATCACACAGGAGCTTGAAAATCCGCTTTCCAGAATGTGGCTTCACGGCGAACTCCGCAAGGGCGATACTGTATTTATTACGGCTGAACAGCATCAGCTTGCGATTAAAATTACTGAACAAGTGCATTAATCAAGAAAAAATTATAGTATAATCTTTTGTAACTCCAGAAGCTGTCAGAAGTGCCGAAATCGTATTTTTTGCATCATCCTGAACATTTTTTAAAAATTCGTCATCTTTTTCGAGAGCCTCTTCTTTCTGAGTTTTGCATTCTGCAATTACTCCGGCATAGTCTTCATAAGTTTTCTTACTGAATAAAGCCGTTTTCACGTCATATGCTTCTATGCTGGACTCATCAATTTCATGAGACAGAATTTTAGCTTCCGGCATAGTAACTGTCAGAATTTTCTTTTCATCATCACAATCAAATGCAATTTCAGAAACTTCAATTCCGGCTTGGATTGTACCCTCATAAACAACTAAAGTTAATTCTTCTGTCTTCGGAATCGTAAGACCAGCCACTTTTGTGCCTTCTTTTTCTTCTTTGTGCAATTCACGATAATGATATTTTTCACTGACTAATTCACTGGCAGATTCAATTACTTTTTCTAATTCTGAAATAGAAATTGTAGTATCGCCTTCTTCAATAATACTGTCAATAGCCACATCTAAAATTTCCTCAGGGATTGTTTTTACAGGCTTTAAAACGGCATTATAATAAACAGCTCCGAATATACCGCATCCTATAATCAAGCCGATTCCTCCGGAAATTAAGACAGTTTTTAAAGGTATATTCTTTTTCTTGCTTGCTTCTCTGTTTTCGTTCGATTCCATGAAAATTCCTCCTTAAATGCAAAACACATCAAGGGCAGTTCTGTGAACCGTCCTTTGATGTGCTTTGATTTTATAAATTTGTACAAATTGACCAATTAAATAACAGAATGCCCCCCCCGTTGTTTATAATGCCGGCTGTATAATTTGCATAAAATTCAAGCATGAGAGCAATCTCCTTTCTTAGTCAAAATATATTATATTATAACATATATCAACAGAAAAGTCAAGGAACTTTTGTGAATTTTATCAATCCGACCAAATTAAAAATTCCGAAGGAACTTGTTCTGTCAGCCATACTCCGTTATCAGATAAATAAAATTTGAATCCTTTCTGATGCATCTCTCCGGATTTGATTTTTAAAATATATGGCTTTCCGTGACGTTTTCCGACTTTCAATGCGGTTTCTTCATCTTTCGACAGATGAACATGATGTCTTGACATCGGCTTCAGACCTTTTTCGGAAATTTCCTGTAAAAAACGGGTAGCCGTTCCATGATACAGAATCTCCGGCGGAATCTGTTCTTTCAGATCTAAATCAATCGGAATCGAATGCCCTTGATTCGCTCTGATTTTAGTCTTATCCGGATTGAAGCTGTATCGCTGTTTTTCATCAGTACGGACGATTTCTTCAAGAATCTGCATATCAATATGATATTTCCCGTTCTGATTGATTTTCTGAATCAGGATTGCTGTATCTGTCCATCCGCCCTGATAGTCGATTTTGATTCCGATCGTCTCCGGACTATGACGGAGTACCAGACTCAGAAATTTACTGATTTTTGTAAGATTCTGTTCTTTCATGTAGATTTCTCCTTGAAATACAAGTCTGCACTCCGGAAGCCGGAATACAGACTTGAAATTTTATTTTATAATATGATTATAATTTTCAGAAACGACATTCCAGTCGATGAGATTAAATAAAGACTTGATATAATCCGCACGGAGATTTTTATATTTCAGATAATAGGCATGTTCCCAGACATCCAGAGCAAGAATCGGAATATAACCGGTTTTTTCAGAAATTGGATTATCCTGATTCGGAGAGGCTGAAATCATCAGATCGCCGTTTTGATTCGCTGAAAGCCATGCCCATCCTGAGCCAAATTGTCCGAGTGCAAGTCTGGTCAGTTCTTCTTTGAGATGATCGAAACTGCCGAAGGTACTGTTGATTTTTTCAGCGAGTTTTCCGGTCGGCTGATTGGCTGGATTCGGAGAAAGCTGTGAAAAATATAAATTATGATTATAGAAGCCTCCGCCGTTATTTTTCAGAGCGGTTCTGACAGCAGGATCGGAAACAGAATCCAGATTTGCAAGAATCCAGACAGCATCTTTATCCTGAAGTCCGGCCATTTCCACAGCTTTATTAAAATTCGCCGTATAAGAAGCATGATGTTTTGCGTAATGCGTTTCGACAGTGAGAGCATCAATATAAGGTTCTAAAGCATCATAGGCATAGGGGAGTGTGATTTGTGTAAACATGAGATTTACCTCCTGAAAATAGTATATTATTATTATATAAAATTTTCAGGAATTTGTCAATAGTTTTGTAGATAGTATTACCGGAATTTCTTTTCAGGACATGGAATATAATTAAAATACTCCATCAGAGCGACAGAACGGATTTCTGTCAGTTTTGCTTCAAAATAAGCGGATAGATTTTCATCCTCAAATACTCCGCTATAGGGCGGATAATCAAAATCTTCCTGTAGACACTCTGTTCGGAAGCGTTCTCTTAACTGTTCATAATTTTCCTGAGAAGCATAGAATTTTTCAAGATTTTCCTGCTGATTGTTATCAATAAAATACTGTTCGATCAGCTGACTTTCATTCAGTACAATATTCTGATAAACACTGTTACGGAAGCCCCATTCAAAAGCAGTCTCTCCGACTGTTCCTGTCAGTACATCAAGACGATACATATACTCGCTCCAATATGGATTTTGAGCGTATAATAAACTGTTTTTCCATTTGCTGAGCATAGTATCCGCATTGATTTTAGCATCTGCAAAGATCATGCTATCCATAGAAAGATCGTAGACTTCCAGCTGACGGTATGCGAACATCTTGAATTGTTTCCGATCAATTTCTTCTATCGGAATAATAATATAATTATATTCCGGATTGGTTTCTGTCGGAATGGCTGTTATTTCAGGGAGGGGAGTAGTGCCGGTTGTATCAATCGTTGTTTGAAATTCTGTTTCCGGCTGAG
>Ga0326513_10000410_pt1 | contig 36193 bp, 53 predicted proteins | sample 2_2465_0518_D_FD_203654 | JGI IMG/M metagenome (GOLD analysis project Ga0326513, IMG submission 203654) | Bovine rumen microbial communities from UC Davis, California, United States - 2_2465_0518 | ecosystem: Host-associated > Mammals > Digestive system > Stomach > Rumen | place: USA...
GACATCCGACAACCCACACACGCCGCCGTCTCTGCGGGACGGCACGCTCCATCCCGTCCACTCGCACATACTGCGCGTCCAGCACCCGCCACGCGAGAGAATACCCGCAGTCCCCAAGGTTTGCGAGGAAGTGGAGGAAGTCTCCTGCGTGTTTGGCAGACAACACGTTCGCCACGTTCTCCCATACAATCCATCGGGGTCGCAGTTCGCGGGCAAGGCGCACGAAGTCGAAGGCGAGGGAGCTTCTTGTGCCGCTTCCTTCGCGCATCCCCTCGCCTTTCCCCGCGACGGATACTGATTGACAAGGCGTTCCTCCTGCAAGGATGTCGATTCGTCTATCGAGAATAATTCTAGTTGTTCCATTGGTGATTTCCTTTCCGTCATTTGATACTTGAATCTTGCTCATGTCCCCGAGGTTCGGCACGTCGGGGTAGTGCGCCTTCAGTACGGCGCAGGGGAACGGCTCTATCTCCGAGAAGAACACAGGCTTCATCGGGAGGCCGATGCAGGCGACGCTCATGCACTCGATGCCGGAGCAGACGGTCGCGTAGGTGAGTTCGCGCTTGGGTTTCATATCGTTCATTCTATTGCCCCCCCCCGTTAGAAAGAGAGTTTGGTCTTGCAGGGTCGAGATCGTGCAGGACAGGTTGTCCGTTATCATCGGGCCTTCCCCGCCGCGTCCGTGGTTGGACGAGCCGGTGTGGCGAAGTTTTAGGGTTTGGCATGTCACTTCGCCATCCTTTCGCTTGCGCGGACATACGCCCTGCTGAACGCCTGCGCCACGCGGCGCGGCGATACCAAGCACTTGCTTGCCATGTCGCGGAACGGCGAATAGCGGTTATCCGCGTACTCTATCTCGCCCACGTCCGCGAACGAGTCCAGTATGTCGGCGGCTGCGCGGATGTCGGCCTCGGCCTCGCCGTGTTCCATGCTAGCGGCGTTGAGGCGAAGGCGCGTCGCGAGCTGATTTAACGATGTCATTTCATAGTCCTTTCATGAGACGCGCAAAAACGCGCCTCTAAGCCCGCTCTCGCGGAGACGGGCAAAGTCCTGTTCGGAGTACGCGGCGAGCGCAGAGGGCGCGGTGGCCGTCCCTCCTTGCGTTCCGTCCGGCTTGTGGAAGTGTAGCCGTCCGCGCAGAAACATGATGCCGTAGGCGAACGGGAATATCCAGTCCTGCCACGCGGAGGTATCTGTCCGCGCGAATATGAACAAAATACCCCCCCCCGTCTTGTTTTCCGCCATCTTGCGCAGGAACGGCACGGCCTCGCGTCCGTATGGCGGATTGCACCACACGCGCTTACCCGTCCAGTCAACGGCGAGGCCGTCATCTGGACGGCACACCATCTGCGTCGCGGTGCGCCACGGCATCGTCGGCGGACAGCACGGGTCAAGGTCGAACGGGCCGAGCGCGTTGATGATTTCGGGCGGCGTGAGCCATGTCTTCTCGCCCGTGTCGATGTTCATGTTTACCGAAAGCGCGGTCATTGCCCGTCCTCCCCGTCCTCGTCGCTCTCGCCCCAGAAGAGCCACGCCATAAGGAACGGCGCGAGCGGCGCGAGAGCGATGCCGACCACGAACGCAAGCGCCGTGACGAGTATGCGTTGCGCGAGTTTCATTGCGCGGCCCTCCTGTTCCACGCGGCGGCGGCTTCTTCCGCAGTCTCGTAGTCCCTGTCAAGGCTGTACGGGCGATACCCGATGCACCCTCGCGTGTCGCAACCTATCAGCCACGTAAGACCTCGTTGCAGTTTGGCTTTCCCGCCGCAAAATGGACAGGTCCTCAGTTCGATTTCGTCATTCTCGCTCACTTCGCGCCTCCTTCCGCCTCGTAGGGCATCTGCGCCCATGCAAGCTCACACCTCTCGACCGTCAAAAACGGACACTTATCGCAACGGAAACATCCGCTTTCGTCCTCGCCATGAGAATTGCAATATAAACGCATTCGCTCCGCCTGCTCCTCCGCCGTGCCCACGTCGCAGTTGCGCAATGGTATCGCAAGGTCTCGCGAGATTATTTCACATAACCGCTTAGCCCACGCATCCACCGTTTTCCTGTCTACGGATTCACCAGTCATCGTTCCGCGTGTCATTTCTTCAGCCACTCGCGAGACATCGCGCAACGCTCTGCGCATTACCATCATCTTATTTTCCATCGCAGTTTCCTTTCCGCTCCGCCGGGGCGAAGAGCCATGCCTGTTCGCATTCGCGGACACCATTCTCGTCAACGAAATAGTCTAGTTCATCCTTCTGTAGACGCTCCCATGCTTGGTGCGCGTCGTACCAGTTGTCGTACATGTCGCAGTTCCTCGCGGGCGCGGAGAGGGCGGCGCGGGCTTTACTAACAACAGATGAAAGATGCTCTCGGTTGAATACTCCCATCGTCATTGCCAAATCTGAATACTCAACTAACGCAATCAGCGCCTCGCGAATCGCCGCCGCGTTGCCGCCCTCATAGTTTTTGCCCTTTGGATTATAAACGCAGTCTCGGCAGTTGTCGCGCGCCACCGCCTCGGCATGGCGAGTCGCGTGTTCCACGGCGCGTTCCTCGTCGCGCTTCCACGCCGCCTCTATGCGGTCGCAATATAGTCTTACTCTGGAAGCATTCATGTAGCGGATGATTCGCTTCCCGCAGTAAGTGTCCGTGCCGTCGCCGATTTCCCTGCGCATCTCCGCGATGATTGATTCTATGCTTTCGTTCATCGTTTACTCCTTGAAAGAAAAATGATACGGACCTACTCTGAAAGTTTTACCGTTGCAATTCCTATAAACACTTCCAGCATTTATTCCAAGAGCTTTCGCTGCTTGCGTTCCAGAATGATATTCTCCTACCAATTCCCCAGACAGTTTTCTGCAAATCACGGTACGGCTACGATCAGAACAACCGAAAAACAATTCATGGAAATCGGTTATGCCTTTCCGCCGTCTGTAATATACCGTACTTCTTTTTACGCCTAATCTTTTACACCAATCAGTTATGCAAATCCTCATTCCGTCATGTTCAACGAAGATTGTGTCACACCTGTTTCTGCTTTGTATGAATGAGGTCGTCCATCTGCAATTATTCGGATAATAGCCTTTGTCATTATCAATCCTGTCTATTGTTTTCTCGCGGTCGTAACCATGTTCCAAGGACCATTCCTTGAACCTCAGAAAGTCATTCCATTCTTCACAGACATCAATTCCACGACCGCCGTATCTCATGTTGTCACGACTAGTGCTCCTACACCTGTGCCGTAGCCCGACCCAGATACGATACAGTCGCGTCCTGTGCCATCCGTGACGAAAATTATGCCCACAATCAGGGATTACGCCATCGACCGTCTCGCGCTTCTCGTTCTCACTCGCCATCTTCGGCCTCCTTCCAGTAGCGTCCGCCGCAATGGTGCAAGTCTGCGCAACATCCGTAATGTGCGCACGTCTCGCACGTCTGCCGCTTGCCTTCGATGTGTTCCCACATTTCCGACGGCCACCGTTCGTATTCCTCTTCTGTTACTATCATATTTCGTTCTCCTTCTGTTTTCGTTTTCGATTCCAATCCAATCAGTCCTCGTGGCAGAGGTCGCCGAGTTCAGCCTCCGCGTCCTCCGCCTCCGCCTCCGCGCGCCGCGCCTTCACGCAGTCGGCGCAAAGTCCCTCCTCGCCGATCTGCGTCGCGCAGAACCGCTCGCCGCAACGCTCGCAACGGACACCCCCGACCATGCAGTCGTTCGCCTCCGCGCAGCAGAAGTCGCAATGCGTCTTCATTCCGCGCCTCCGTCCGGCGAGAACATCCACGCCACCACGAACGCGCCTATCGCCGATCCAATCAGCGCCGCCGCAACCACCGCGATGGCGAACGTGCCTATGTCTACTGTTGTCATTTCGTTGTCTCCTTTTTGTTTCGACTTAGCTGTAAAAACATTCCTTTAGGTCAAGCATCGACGGTGCCGTGCCTCTGTCCTCGTCGTTGTAGCGGGATGGTCTAGACCGACGGAAGAACGCCTCCGAAGGCAGATGCGTGTCACCCTCCGGGACGTTGTACTTCGAGTCTTGGATGATGAACTTGATCGGCTTTTCGCGCTTGCGGAGAACCTTGTATCCGTCACGGATAACAACCTCGTACCGCTCTGCCGCCGTCGCGGGAAGATTGAAGTGCGCCAGGAGTTCGATCTGCTTCTGAATCTCCACGAGAGCCCCGGCACGAATGACGCCGCCGCTCTCCACCACCATTATTGATTCGCTCATTTTCCGATCACTCCTTTCTTGCGCGGCGAGAGACGAATCGCCCTGTTGTCGGCATCCGTCAGTCCCTCCATGAACCTCTTTACGGGATGCTCCCGCAGGATGTCAGTCGGAACATCGTTGCAGACTGCGGCGTACAGCATCTCCGTAGAACCTATCAGCCCCTGCAAAACGCATTGGCGAAGTTCAAGGAACTTCCTCACGGCGAAATCAATGCGGCTGGCGAGCGCGTCGCGGACATCGCGTTGGCGAGTGAGCAGGGCGGCGGTCGCTGCCGCCTCCGGCGTTCCCGGCTTTTCAAGCGCCGCGCGGTCGCGCAACTTCGCGATCTTGCGTTCGACCGACGCCTTCTCGGCTACGGCATTCTTTACGATGGCGATATGCTCGCGCGTCCATTTGCGGAACGAGGTGTTCGTGATGGCGGAATACAGCTCGCCGACGAACGAGTCCGGCGGCGTCACGCCCGCGTCGTAGTAAGTCGTGATGTCCCGAACCTTGCCGTCGATGGCGCGGAACAGGGACTGTTGCGCAGACCGGACGTTCTCGACCGCCCTTTGCACCTTTATCAGCTCGTCCACGAAGTTGCCGTACTTCTTAAGCGTCTTTCTAAGCGCGACCGCAATCTGCGAGGACGCCTCGTCTAGACGCTGGCCGACATCCCTTGTGCGTTTCTTGCTCATCATTTGTCCTTTTCTGTTGGAGATTGAAGAAGAAGTCTCCCCGGCATACCCTTGAGCCGTTCGTCGATGATGTGCGCCCAAATTCAAACCGGGCTTGCGTACCCGCATGGCGCGATTGCCAGACTGCTGCGAAGGAAACAAAAAAAACCTTGCCAGCCACGTCGCGCACGGACGAACTCTGGAGAACCCCGATCTCGTCAGGTCGGTCAAGCATCAGAACGGAGGCATCTCGTCGATGTCCGCCTTGAGCTTCGCCCAGTCGTCGCCGGTGAACTCACTCTCCTTCTTGCCGAACGCCTTGACCATCTTGAACCACTCGTCGGTCTTGGCGACGCCGAACGCGGGGGAGTTGCAGAACGCCACCCAGGCGTCGTTCTTGGTGCAGGGGCGGCGGGCGGCAGACGGGGCCGCAGGGGGCGGCGCGGACTTCGGCGCTGGCGCGCTCTCGGCCACGTCGAAGAACCCGCCGAACGAGGACTTGATCTTGCCGCGCACCTCGGTCGTGTCCTCCTCCTTCGCCTTGCGCTCCTTGCTGTTCGTCCACTTCACCTTGGCGCGCATCACGCCGTTCCACTCCTCATGCACCACGGTGACGCGCACGACGTTGGAGTAGAACGACTCGCGGCAGTCCGTGAACCACATGACGCGCTTCACGTCCCACTCCGGGCACCATTCGAGGATGGACTTCATGCTCTTGTACGTCTTCGGGCACACGTCCTTCAGGTACTCGATGTCCTTGCCCTTGCACTTGGCGAGGTTCTTGGCCTCGTCTGCGAAGGCGATGACGTAGGTCTTGGACGCGGCCTCCCAGCCGTCCATGCCCTGCGGCAGCGGGGTTTCTGCGCCCGTGGCGGGGTCGAAGTTGCCGGGGTGGCCGTCCTTGTCGCACACGTCCCAGAGGACGGTGAGGCAGAGGTTCCCCGACTTCTCGTTGATCGCGACCTCGTGCCAGCGGGGCTTCGCGTAGTATTCCCTGTCCGCAAGCGGAGCGTTGCGGTAGGTTTTCTTTTCGGTTGTCTGTTCGTTCATTGGTTTTCCTTTGTTATCTGTTGATGATCTGGCTGTAATCGCTTGTGGCTCTCAGTATCTTCTTCCTAAGAGGAAGTACGGACCTCTGAAACGTTGCCAATTTCTCAACGATGTCAGGCAGAGTGACTTGTTCGCTTGTAAGGTCAATCTCTTCGATGTTCTTTCCTATGTTGAAATAACCGAACAACAACTCGCATATCGACTTGGATATTTGCTTTACAGACGCGAGCTCGGCTTCGGCCTTGATGAGCTCCTCTTCTGCTTCTTTCGCGCATTCCTTCGATGCCTTAGTTGCTATCTCGATTCGTTTGTCGCAATCTTGACCTATCGCGTTTATTTGTGCATCCTTCTTTTTTATGCACTTCTTGCATGCGTCAAGCTCTTCTTTGATGTCTTTAACCAATGATGCGTAAGTAAATTTCTCGTCTTTCAGCAAGAGAAGTTTTTGTGCGATTGCAACGACTCCGCTAAACTTCGCAAGAACTATCTCGTCAACATTGATTCCTACTGCGCTGATAGGAAACGCATTATCGTCTCCAATGAGCAGGGGTGTTGGCTGAACGCATTTTGCCACTTCACCCAACAGCTTTGCGGCCTGTTCGCAGTAAAGACAATACTCGTGTCCGTCATTCAGGTTATCCAAAAGCCGGAGAGCATCTTGCGTCAACACGTTCTTAAGATCACATGTCTGTCTCTTTGCCATTTCACACCTCCATTCATTCAGCGGGTGGCGGCGGCGGTTCAGCGGCGGGGGCCTCCGGCGGCGGAGGTTCCATCGTCAAGCCGGTCGGGAGCGTCTTCACAAGCCCCAGCACGGCGTTGATGTCGAACTCGTCCAGGTACGCCGTGGAAAACCCGCGACGCGACTTGCTCGACACGCCCACGAACTCCTCGGCGCGCTCCTCGTCCGGCTGTCCCAGCACGATTCTGCGCCCCGTCTTGACAACGTGCCGCTCGTCCTTGCGCAGCGTCTCCCACTTGATGAACCACACCTCGCCGTGAACCTCGATGGCGCGCGAGCGGATGCTGTTCTTGCCGCTGTTCGGATCGTTCAGCCTCGGCTGGTGCTTCACGTCGATGCCGTCCGAAGGATCGTCCTTCTCCTTCACGCAGTCGTGGCAGAGGTCGATGAAGTTCAGCCCTTCGGCGGACAGCGAGTTCATGTAGCCCTCGAAGCGCGTCCACATGGCGTACTTCGCGCTGTCCGCGCCGCCGCCGCCCAGCTCCTTCTCGTCCTTCAACGCCTGCATGGGCTGGTCGGAGAACGTCACCATGCCGTAGCCCTCCTTCGCCTTGCGGCAATGCGTGGCGATGTACCGCCAGAACATCGTCTCCAAGGCGGTGAGGGAATCGACCACCACGTTGTCGTACTCCAGCACCTTGTCCGCGCCGAGGTACTTCTCCATCGTCTCCCAGTCGTTCGGCTCGACCTTGACGATGTTCGGCGGCAGTTCGTCGAAGAGATCGTCCAGCGACCCTTCCAGGTCGAAGAACAGTGTCTTGCCCTGGAGTTTCGTGGCGAGCGTGGTCTTGCCCACGCCGCCCTCGCCGTAGATGAGGACGCGCTTGCCGCGCTTCCTCGAACGGAACGCCGCCGGGTTTGCGGACGGTTCCACTTTCGTTGCCTTGATTGCCATTTGCGTTTGTCCTTTTGTTGTTGTCTTCATGTGTTGACAAGTCTGTCGATAAGTTAGCCGCACCTCACATCATCGGCTGGGTCTGCGCGCCTTCGGGGGCGACGGGGCCGCGATTCTCGAAGTGAATCCCCAGCTCCTCGTTGGCGTAGACCGCGAGCTTGTTGATCTGCGCTAGCGTGCCCTTGACGAAGCAGACGAACGTGTCCACCTCCTCGACGAGCCGCACCTTGGGCGCGTTGACGGCGCGGGCGATGTCGTCGCCGAGCCGCTTGCTTTCCTTCTCGATCTCCTGCTCCAGGTCGGTCTTCTCGAAGGCGAACGCGCCGATGGGGTGCGCCTTGATTGCGCGCTGGACGCGCATGCGGGCGGCGGATGCGTCCTTGGCGAGTCCGTTCAGGGCGGCGCGCGTCTTCTTCGCGGCCTTGACGTTCTCCTCGTCGCCGGTCACGACGAAGCCGGAGAGGCGCGCGAGGCGCGCCCTGATCATCGAGGTGTCGTCAACCGAGGTGACCTCGTTGTAGACGCGCACGATCTCGCTCGTCGGCGCGAGCGCGTTTTCGTTTTCCTTGGTTTCTGTTGCCATTGGTTTTGTCCTTTTGTTTTGCGTTTTGCGTTTTGCGTTGCGGACGGCTATTCGAGCGCCGCCCAGATTTCTTTCCACGTCAGTCCCGTGACTTCGGCGAACTTGCCGATGCTCCAGCGGCGCTGGCCGCGATACTGTCCGAGGCCGACGCGGATAGGCTTGCATTCGCGCAGGTCTGTCGCGCATCGGTCGGTAGGGCCGTGGCGCATCACGTCCTGGAGCGTCCGGCGAGAGATGCGCAGGATCGTCAGCACGTCCTTGTCTACGAGGAACACGGGCTTCATGCGTCTATGCCTCCACGACGGATCCGTTGGGGCCGCGACGGACGCTGTGCGCGTCCATGTACTCCAGCAGGTCCTCGACCGAGAACACGCAGGTGGCCTGTTGCGTGTCGCCGTCCTTGTGGGCGCGAACAGCACCCGTGGCGAGGATGGCGTAAAATTCCGATTCGCTGATCTGCACCAGTCCTTCGGGGCCGACGAGCTGGCGGCGACGCGCCCAGAGCGGCATGGGCGGCGGATTGCGCCGGGGCCTCTTGCGCTTGGGTTCCGGCGGCGCGAACGGGTCGTGCCGCATCTCGACGGTGGCGGCGGGTTGCGTCGCGCCGTCCGTGGCTTCGTTTTCGTAGTCTGTCATTGGTTTGTCCTTTTGTTGGATTTGTTATGCGACATGCCTACTCGTCACTACTCAAACGGAGCGAGTTGGTGCGAGTAGCGGAAAACAACCCGAAATGCACCCTCTGGACAACTCATCACGCCGGGGTGGGATATATACATATCCCAACCCCTCCCCGCGTGAGTGAGTAGCCATGTCCTCGCGCCGACCTGAAACGAGTCGGAACGAGTTGGTGCGAGTAGGATTGTCGTTTGCGTCTTTCATTGCGTTATGTCAACTCCGTCTTGCAGGTCACACGACCGTTGACACGTTTGCGACAAGCCCCGCGTAGGCGCGTTCGCCTGTCTTCGGATCGGCATGGAACGAGCAGAAGTCATCCAGCCGGACTACTGGGAAGCCGAAGCGCGTAGGACGGGCGACGTGGCACTCGCACATGTTGCGGCGATCCGTCTCCTTCCCGCTCTTCTTGTCCTCGGTGACGATGGTCACTTGCCGCCCGAACGCGCAGTTCGCGCAGCATGGCATCGTCGCGGTGTCTCTGTTTTCTGTGGTTGTCATTGTTGTCCTTTTGTCGAGTTTGGGTTTTGGGTTTTGAGTTGGCGTTTGATCGGGTGTTATGCGTTAGGCGTTAGGCGTTATGGGTTTTGCGTTGTGCGTTGTGGGTTATGCGTTGTGGGTTATGATCTCTAGAGAAAAAATCACTCGTCCGCTGGTGGCGGCGGCGGTGGAGGCGGTGGAACGGACGCGCTGCCATTCTCTGCGGATTGCGCCTTCTGCCAGTCCTTCCACTCGCCCTGCAACTCCATGATGCGGCTCACGATCTCCTCCTCCACGGCCTCGTCGAGTCCGCACCGCTCCAGCGAGGTCATGCTGAACGTCATGCGCACGGCCACGAGGTCGGCGATTGTGTATCTGGAGAACGGGTAGTGCGGGGCCGGGTTCGTCATGTCGCGGCTCCCTCCGTCGCTCTGCTGGCGGCGAGATTGCGGTAGTACGTCTCGATGTCGTGACGGATTTTCGTGCCCACGCACGTAAACCCGGCCTTGCGGGCCTCTTCCGAGGCGACCACGTACACGTCTGCGGCGAGGGGCAGTTTTACGATCTTTGCTTTCATGGGATAGTTCCAACCTTGAGGTTCAAAAAAAATTACCTGGCGGCAGAAGCAGTCCGCGCTCGTCCGCGAGGAGGGCGGATAGTTCCAACCTCTGGGGCCAAAAAAAGAGAGACAAGCAAGTCGGAGGTGTAGCGATCCACAGACACGCCTTGCTTCTTCGCCCGCTTTGCCAAAATGACGTAATCCCTGATTGGGGCCATCGAAGGAATACGAACCTGGGTACTTGTCTTGCGTGCCATTACTTCGCCTCCTTCTTTCCCTTGGAAGCCCTGCGCTTCGCCTTCAGCTCTTCCCGCTTGCGAAGGTTCTCGTTGTAGATGCGCTGGCGTTCCGCCTCGTCCTGTTCCGTCCACGGATCGTTGTACGTGGCGACATGGAGCATTGCGGAGACGTAGCTTGCTACGGAAATGCCTTTTTCCTTGGCGCGTTTCTTGATCTTGATTTCGATCTCGATAGGGACCATCACTCCTATCTTGACCTTATCGAGCGAATACATTGGCACGAAGTCACTCATTGGTTTGTCCTTTTGTTGGGTTGACGGCGCATAGTCTAGCGGATATTTCCTATCCCGTCAAGGGGGTTTGCGAAAAAAAGTTAAAAAAAGTTTTTTCGCCTTGTTTTGTTGGGCTTTCTCGCGATGCGCGTTGGTCTACCTATTGCATTTGCCATGCGATCTATCCAATATTCCGTGAGCAATAGGCAACCAGCCAGTCATGGTATCGTCCATTGTCATGCTAGGCCGATTCGCTTGCGATTCGGTATCAGCCTGGGTTGAAGAACCCCTCCTTGATCGACTCGACTTCCTTCGGGCAGAAGAACGAGACGAGGTGGTCGGCCACATAGCGGCTCACGGACAAGCCTTTCTTCTCCGCTCTCTTTTCTAGCAGAACCCATGTCCGCAAGTTGATGTCGCACGGCACCTGGGTCTTGCGAGGTATGCGTTTAGTGGGCATTTTTATTGGCCTCCGTTCTCTTCTTGGCCTTGGCCTTTAGGGCCTCGCGCTTGCGCATGTTCGCCTTGATCATCTGCTGGCGCTTCTTCTCGTCGCCCAGCGTCCATGCGTCGTCGTGCGTGTGCGCGACCAGCATTGCGTTGATGTACTGCGCGACGGTCACGCCGCGCTCCTCTGCCCGTTTCGTGATCTTGATGATCACGTCAACGGGAATCGCCAGACTGGTCTTCACCTTGTCCAGCGCATACATTGGCATTGATTTGCCCATCGTTGTTTCCTTTGTTGTTTCGTTGTTCATGTTTGGTGTTCTGCTTAGCAGAAACGGCGGATAGTCTATCATATAGGTTCTACCCCGTCAACTGGAGAATGAAAAAAAGTGAAAAAGTTTCTCTGCGCCCTTTCGCCCGGCGGCGCGATGTGGTAGAATGTTTGCATGAAAAAGCTCGTGCAATTCGTCCATGACAATCAGATAGTGGTCGCGGCGCTGATACTGTATCCCGCAACTTGTGCGTTTTCTCACCCGCAACTCCCGCAACCCTCAATCGGAGGATGCACCTGTTTTCGGCACCAAAAACATGCGGAAATCCCAATAAATCGACCGTGCCTAAAATCGTATCCAATCCAACCTCATGAATACGCGCCAATCATCATTTCGCCCTTGTTTTATTGGTATCTCCAAACAATGCCAAACAATCGTGCCCCGTCTCTTGCCCCATTTATGAACCCCCAATAAAATAAGGCTGAAATGAGGATTTCCGCTTTTCTACCGTAACCAAACCGTAACCAATTTTCAGAACCGAAAAAGGAGCCGCAAATGTACGTCTGGAAGAAGGATAACACATACTGGTGCCGATTCATGCGCCAAGGGAAGATGTACTACCACAACCTGCACACCTCGCAGAAGAAGGAGGCGGTCGAGTTCGCCCGAAAGATGAAGATCGTCCGCAAGGCGCCGGGCCGCGAGGACGCGCTGAAGCTCGTGGACATCTTCTTTCCGCCGGAGAACGGAGGCGGACGCATCCCCATCAAAGAGGCGTGGACGCGCTACACGGAGATTCAGAAGTCAACCGGCATGGACAATCTCGCCGACCGCACAATGACGCATCGCCGCCAGGTCTTCAACCGGCTCACGAATTGGCTCCAGACGCGCCCGGCCATCGAATACGTTGAGCAGATAGACGGCCCCGTGGCCGCAGGTTTCGCCGCGTGGCTTGCCAAGCAGAAGAACCGCAAGGGCGAGACGGTGACGGCAAAGACGCGCGCCAACGTCATCGCCGAGCTTTCAACCATCTTCACCCTGCTTGCGAAAATCTCCCCCGCAATCGGCAATCCGTGGGAGGGCTTGATACCGAGGGCGAACGACGGCGGACGCACCGAGGCGTTCACGCGCGAGCAGGAGCGCGCCGTATTCGATGCCGCGCGGCTCGTCGGCAAGGGCTGGCCGCTGGCCTGCATGATCGCCCGGCACACGGGCTTGCGCTACGGAGACGTTGCGCGCCTCACATGGCCGCAGATCGACATGGAGAAGCGCGTGATTTCCGTCACGCCGAACAAGACCGCGCGTCACGGCGTGGCAGTCATGCTCCCGATAACGGACGCGCTCATGGGCGAACTGATGCGGGCGGCGAAAGAGGCGACGGACAAGAGCGGTTTCGTGCTGCCGCTCCACGCCGAGCTTTACGGCAACCCCTCCGCACACGCCTACAAGCAACTCAATTTCCGCGAGGTTTTGGACGCCGCCGAGATCGGAGAAGGCTGGACGTTCCACAGTTGGCGGCATACGTTCCGCTCGCGCCTCGCCGACGCCGGGGTGGACATGGAGACGGCCAAGCGGCTCTGCGGCCACACACAGGACGAAACGAGCCGCCACTACGATCACGCCGCGCACCTCGAAGAGTACAAGCGGGCAATCGACGCGGCGGCCAAGTGAGCCGTTGCCGGTCAAAGTCTGGGAATCAAACGCCGTCCCTCACGGCGCGTAGATAGACGGCGCGCACGACCTTCATGCTCCACCGTCCGCACCGGGCCTGCATGTCCGGGTCGCCGTTCAGCGTCCCCGCGATTTCCCGATACGAAAGCCCGCCCTTTCTGCTTGCCACTATCTCGCGGACTATGCGCCGCTCCCTTTCGTCCGGCACCATTCGCGCGCCGTCCTCTGGATCCACGTGCCAGCCGTATGGGACGCGCCCAGGCGCGCACATCCGCCGTCCGTTCCTTTGCAACGAGCGCATTGCGTTCCGCGTCCTCTCCGAGATCATCTTGCGCTCCAGCTCCGCGACGGCCATGAGGATATGGCGGGTGAACTGCGCCTGCGGATTGTCGCCGGGCACGTCGCCCGTGACGGCCTCCACGCGCGCCCCTCTTGATTCTATCTGCCGTTCGTATTGCAACGCGAGCATCAGGTCGCGCGCAATTCGGTCCCACTTGTAGACCAGCAGCACGTCGCCCTTTTTGAGCGCGTGAATGGCCGCGTCCAACTGCTCGCGGCACCCGTCGGCGCCAGAGCGGTCGGGATCATCGAATACTGCGGACACACGCCAGCCCTTTTTGAGCGCGTGTTCCTCGCAGATTCGCCGTTGCGTCTCGCACGACTCACTTGTGGCCGCGTCTGGCCTTGGGGAGAAGCGCGTGTAGATCGTCGCGTTCACCTTCCCGCCCTTTTTGCTTTCCTCTGGGACACTCACGCCGCCACCGCCTCCCAGCTCGACGTGTCGCAGCCGCAGCCGCGACCGGCGATCCGATAGCGCACGTTTGCGATTGCGCGCCGGGGCGACGTGGCCCAGGTGCGAAACGTGCCGACATGGGTATAGACTATCCATTCGCGCTTCATTTTCAGCCCTCCTTGATCGTTTTCGTTTCCTGCGTCACCTTGATTATGCGCGGGAAGCGACGCCCGAAGCCGTCCTCTTCCACGCCAGCCGCGCGCGCGGCCTTGAACGCCCTCCGGGCCTCCGTGAACGTCAGCGGCTTTGCCTGCTCCACGACCACGCGCGGCGAAGTTTGCACGACATACCATGTCCGCTTCATTTGTAGCTCCCTTCGATATAGTTCCCGATTCTCACAATCCGTTTCCGAATCTGCCGCCGCTCCTCCTCCGTTCCGGCATTTAGGGCGATTGCCGTGCCATCGGGGTTCAGCTCGGACAAAAATTCCCATTCGTTAAATGCCTGAACGAACTTATCAAATTCCCGCATCGCCTTTTTCTGCGCGGCCTTGACTGCGCGGCGCATTGTCGGCCAGTCCGTCACGGCGCGAGCCGCGAGCCATTTGCGGTTAGCGTCAAGCAGTATCTCGTTAGCGTTCATTTCGCCGCCTCCCTTGAAACGTCGATAGTCTTTGCGCCGATCCCTCGCAGATGGGATAGCGCGTCTTCGAATGTCGCATGGAACGAGATTTTGCAATCTACGAAAATCGACCTTTCCCACGCCCACGCCTTAAACGGACGTTCGCCACGGACCAATGTAATCCAACCTTTCATTTCGTCGCCTCGCTTCCTGCCTTCGCCGCCTTCACGGGATAGACCTTGAACGAAAACGCGAAGCCGTCATCGACCATTTCGCGCCCAGCGCGACGAGCCGCCGCGATTGCCCCCAGGACGCGCCCTATTTGCTCCGGCATGTCGGCGCACGTCACCGCGACGCCAACGCCCAGGAGCCACGCAAGGCCCATTAGCCACAATGTCAACGCGCAACGCCTCATTTCGTGGCCCTCCCACGGACGTAAATGTCGGCATTTTCCGCCCGCATGATTTCCAGGTGATTCTCAAGAGCCGCTTTATCATACGGGCCGCACGTCCCAAGCTCGCGCGTCCATGCGTAGATTTCGCCGTCCCCGCCCAGGTAGAATATACTGGAATTTGCCAACTTGTCACGCGACACAACTACCACCTCACACCCGGCCAAAATGCGCTCTATCAGTTTCTCACCGTTCATTATTCCGCCCTCCTCAAAACGTCCGCGATCTCCAGCGCGACGGGCAACAGCACCCACGCGCAAACGGCCACACATTCGATGATTTCACACATGATTAAAGCTCCTTCTCTTTCCGATGATTGATGATTGATTGATGATTGACTTCGCCCGCCGGACGCGCCCGCCCGCAACCAGGAGCGGACGCGAACGGCAAGGCGCACGGCTCATGCGTCCAGAACGCGCAACGACTGGATAAGCCATTTGTCGCCGCGAGCGTTCAGCCGATAGCCGACACGGACGCGAAACACGCGCCCGGCGCTCATGGCATACTTCCACATGGGATTTCCGGTATACCGCAAATCCAGGAGCCGCCCGCAGTCAAACGCAACAACCAACTTTTGATCGGCGCAACGAGCCGCCGGGCCTTCATAATACATCACTTCGCGCTTTTCCATTGTTCGGCCTCCCTTTAGTAGATTTCCGCCAACGCGTCACGCATGGCCGCATCCGGCCACACACGGCATACGCCCGCATACTCACGGACGCACGCGCGCCACGTCTTGACCGCTTTCCGATAGTCCGCGCCGCTGTTGATCGGGAAAAGCCCATAATCGGCACAGAAGTCATCAAACGTCCCCGGCTCGCTCTTCGTTAGGCATGTGAGGACATCATACGCCCTGATAACGCGCTCGCCGTTTTGCGTGTTCGCCAGCGAGTCGTAAAACCTTATACGCATCCGCCCGACCGCGCTCGTGATCGTCACGGAATAGGCGCAATGCTCGCGCCCGTTGTCCCAATCGACGGGCAGCTCGCCCAGATAGCGCGCCGACATCCGCGCCCCGGTCTTCGCCAGGAACGCCCGCGCATTATCATCGTATTCGTTACCAACGTCCGCGAGCATATCCCCGCGCACGCTCGCCGCTTCCGCGGCCCTCTTCGTCTCGTTGCTCATGGCCTCTTAGCTCCATTATGCAAAATTGGCGATTGAGCATCTAAGAGGGGGCCGAAGCCCGAATGCTCAACCGCCAAAACGGTTTTGTTCGCTCATGCCTTGCGCCTCTTAGCTCGCAAGCCCCATCACGGGGGAACGCGAACATTCTACCAAATCCCAACCCGCCGCGCAAGGGGGAAAAGTAAAAAAAAATCACTTTTTTATCTTTCGCATTTCCTTCTCCATTTCGCCCGTATTTCGCCAATATAGCCAATATCTCCGCAATCTTTCAGCGCGCTAACATTCTTTCTGCTATCTAACTTTCGCAAACTTCCGCAAACTTCCGCAAACTTAGTTCGCGCTAATATCCAGCAAATGCCGCGAATGTTAGAGCGCGCTAACACCCGCCAATGTTCGTTTTCTTTAACTTTATTTTTTTGAACATGGGCACAAACGCGCCAGCCCCGATTAGATACTTTTATATCGATACTTTTATATCTAATCGGGGATAGCTCGGACAATGAGCGGACACGCGCGCGAGAGGTTTGTGACAAAATCCCAGAATCTGTCACAATGGGCGGAAGCTGGGAGAGATCGCCCAGGCGTCGAGCGTCCGGCGTCCGTCATCAGGTGGCGCGCTGCCGTCCTGGCGTCCGCGCTCTGTCCGCAGATCGTCCGCAGATCGTCCGCCACCTGTCCGCCACCTGTCCGCCCGGCGTCCGCATCTAGATATAGTATGCTGTGCGCCCGTCCGCCGTGATACTGTGCGCTCACATGGTATCATTAGCCCATACACAGGCCACACGCAAGGCCCAGGAGATCGGCCGCAAGGCGCATAGCTGGCCGGATAGATGACTACGCGAGCGACGCGCACACACCCACACACACGACCGCAAACCCCATCCGCCGGACCCCGAAAAAACCTTGCCACACCCCCGCCCTTCCGCCCCGTGGGTCCCCCTATGATACCTTGCGCGAACGGACGCGGGAAAATCCATGAGGAGGAGCTTTCCTCGCCGTATGCCAGACCCGACGAACACGCCATAACTGCAAAAACGGCGATTTTTTAGCACCTTCAAAAGCCCCCTCCATAACTGCAAAAATCGGCGGTTTTTAACTCGCTCAACTCGCACCAACTCGAAATATTTTGAGTAGATGAGTAGTTGTTGAGTTGATATTTGCTTTTTTGTGCCTTTTTATGGGCTTTTTGTAAATTTTCTCTAAAAGGAAGTTGCTAAGGCGCTACTCACTACAACAACACGGAGGGGGGATATATATATTATCCCCCCTCCTGTGTATGAGTTGTCGCCCCGCAAAATTTTGGCGAGTTGAATTTGAGTTTTGAGTTTGAGGATCCATAAGCGGTTAGTTCGGGATCAGTTCGCAGTCCCTCGTTGTCCGTCCACGCAAGAAGGCTCCCCTTCCCTTCTCCGGCCCGGCCCCACTCGAAGCAGGTTCCCTCGTTGCCATTGAAGTCTCCTCGTTGTCGAGTGCGGGCGCGGGTGGTTTGCTGGAGGCGGCGGGCGGCGAGGGGTGGCGGCGAGCGGATGCGGCTTTGGGGCAGCATGGTTCGCGGTCTGGGCGTTGGCGGGTGCTGGCTGTCGTCCTCTGAAAAAGTTTGCCGAAGAGGGGCGGGTCGATTTGCGGAGGGTGGTATGGGCGGAAAATACGGGGCGGATTCCGGCTTGTACACGAATTGCCGCTTTCTGCCGCTTTTTGGATATTCAAACGGAAGTGGACATTGGCTAGAATGTTGGCGCAATGGCGCAAGTACGTCCAGAGGTGAAGGAAAAGCTGGTGGCCGATGGCCGCTGGCCGGACTTCGTTCGCTATCGGAAGGAGCTGACGGACGGGGGATTGAAGCCGAGCGTGGCCTTCGACATCGCGATAGCGAGGATTTGCCCGGAGTTTGCCGCCGAGAGCAGGGCGAAGCGGGGGAGGCCGCGCAAGACTGCGGATGATGTGGCTGCCGATCCTTCCGTGAGCCGGGCGGAGGCGGCGCAGGCCAAGGTGGAGGCGCGCGTCGCGGCGGCGGGGAAGCTCGCCGACGAGATCGAGGCGGAGAAGAGGCGCAAGCAGAAGGAGGGGCTGGTCGGGAAGGACGTGTTCGCGGGGAAGCCGAAGGTCGGGGCGGCGGACGAGGTGCTTTGGGTGGCGAAGAACCTGACGGTGGACGTTGGGCCGGAGGACGCGCCGGGCGAGCTGGCGTGGAACTTCCTCGTGCTTTGCAGGGAGAGCGCTGACTTCAAGGTAAAGTTCATGCTGAACATCGCGTCGGACGTGGTGAAGCGGCGGAGCGACGAGGAGGACGGCGACGGGAAGAAGTGGGACGGGGTGAAGCAGTACGATCTTTGCGAGGCGATGAGGGAGGCGCAGGTCTGATGCTCACGGTGCCGAAAGACTGGGGCGCGAACATGGCGCTGCGCAAGCGGCTCCTGTGGGACGGGGCGCACGTTCCGGGCGCGGCGGAGGCGATACGGGCGGAATGCGCGCGGAACATCCTGTTCTACGTCAATCTCTTCTGCTACACGTTCAATCCGAGGCTGAAGACGAAGGTGATCCCGTTCGTGGGGTATCCGTTCCAGGACGACGCGCTTCTGCGCCTGAAGGCGGCGGTGGAGGACGGGCACAACGTGGTGGTGGAGAAGAGCCGCGACCTTGGGGCGTCGTGGCTGAACATCTACCTCGCGGACTGGTTCTTCCGGTTCGTGAAGGACGCATCGGGGCTTCTGGTGAGCCGCAAGGCGGAGTTCGTGGACAAGCGGGGCGACCGCAAGAGCCTCTTCTGGAAGCTGGACTTCACGCTGGAGAACAGCCCGTCGTGGCTCACGCCGAGGTTCGACAGGACGGCGATGCACATCGAGAACCTTGACAACGGCGCGACCATCGACGGCGAATCCACCACTGGCGACGTGGGGCGCGGCGACCGCCGGACGTTCGTCCTCATGGACGAGTTCGGCGCCGTGGAGCTGGACGACGGGTTCCGTGCGCTGGCGTCCACGGGATCGACGGCGGACTGCATCATCTTCAACTCGACGCCGCAGGGCAACGTCAATGCGTTCGCGCAGGTGGCGAGGGAGGCGAAGGAGAAAGGCGCGGCGGAGGTCATCAGGATGCACTGGTCGCAGCACCCGGTGAAGAACGTGGGGCTGTACACCTCCGAGAAGGATCCCAAGACGGGGCGTTTCGTGCTGAAGCTCTTGAGCGACTTCAAGGGGAAGGTGAAGGTGCGTGGGCTTGCGGAGTCTGAAACCTACTCGAAGCTGGTTGACTTCCCGGAGGCTTACCCGTTCATCCTAGACGGGAAGCTGCGCTCGCCGTGGTACGACAACGAGTGCAAGCGCGGCATGTCGCCGATACAGATCGCGCAGGAGCTTGACATCGACTATGCGGGTTCGAGCTACCAGTTCTTCGACCAGGCGGCGCTCGACAGGTATGAGGCGCTTTACTGCCGGGACGCGGAGCTAGAGGGCGAGATCGGGTACGACCGCGAGACGGGCAGGCCGCGCGACTTCTCGCCGGTGGACAGCGGACTGCTGAAGCTGTGGATCGCGCTTGACAAGGGTGCGCGCGTTTCGCGGGACAGGCGCTTCGTCGTCGGCGCGGACGTATCCGCCGGAACGGGCGCGTCAAACTCGACGCTCGCCGTGTACGACATCGAGACGAGCGAGAAGGTGGCGGAGTACGCCAATCCGAAGATTCTGCCAGCCGACTTCGCCGTGTTCGCCGTGGCGCTTTGCAGGTTCTTCAACGACGCCCTTCTCGTGCCAGACCGCTCCGGCCCGACGGGCGAGGTGTTCGTGCAGAAGGTCGTGTCGCTCGGCTACTCGCGCATCTTCCAGGCGCGGGACGAGGACAAGGTTGACAGGAAGGTGGTGCAGAAGTACGGGCTTTGGCTGAACCCGAAGGTGAAGACGGAGCTGCTGGAGCAGTACCGCTCGGCGATCTGCGAGGCGAAGATGATCAACCGCTCGGCGGCGGCGATCAAGGAGTGCCGCCAGTTCGTCATGACGATGGACGCGAACGTGGAGCATTCGGCGGCGTTGGCGTCTCAAGACCCGTCCGGCGCGCGGACGGCGCACGGCGACATCGTGATCGCGGACGCGCTCGCGTGGCAGGGGCTGGCGGCGAGGTTCGAGACGCCCGACGCCGAGGAGCCGGAGATTCCCGCAGGTTCCGTCGCGGCGCGCATGGCCGAGGCTCGGCGAGCGGAGGCGGAGCGCAAGATCGCGGAGGCGCAGGGCGAAGGATGGGGAGACGGCTCCGACGAGGGATGGGGAGACGGCGCGGGAGGCGGATGGTGAGATTTCCCGAGGCGCGTGCCGAGGGAGCAACGAAAACACAGAAAGGCCGAGAGGCCGGAAAGGAACAGAACGATGACACAGGAAACGAAGATGGAGATCAAGCGCGACTACTACGCGAAGGCTCGCGAGAAGGCTGCGACGTGCGGACTGCTGCCGATCAAGATACCCCGCACGGTTCTCGACAAGCTCTACACCTACCTTGAAACGGGGACGGTGCAGTAAACCACAGGAGGAGGAAGTTATGGCGCGGGAGTTTCCGATACACAACGGCAGGATGACGACAGATCTTGACGCAAACGGCTTCAAGATCAAGAACCTTCCGCCTGGGAGCGGCTTCACGCAAGTGCAGTCTGACTGGGGCCAGACGGACACGACCGCGCCTGACTTCATCAAGAACAAGCCGACGCTTGCCGCCGTCGCGACGAGCGGTTCGTACGACGACCTTTTGGGCAAGCCGACGATTCCCGCGCCTGTCGCGGTCGACGCGACGCTCGCCGCGCAGGGCGCTGCGGCCGACGCGAAGGCCGTAGGGGACGCGTTGCGGGGCGGGTTCACCGAGTGGGAGTTCAGCGGTCTGCCTGCCGGGGTGTCCGTGGAGCGCATTTTCTACAGCGAACCGTCGTGGTTCGTCTTCCTGTCGGACGGGTCCGGAGGGTTCTGGGAGCTGCCGCAGACCGCGCTTCTGCTTGACGGCGCTAAGTCCGAGAGTGCTTACGGGACGGAGGAGCTGCCTTCGGGATTCACTGCCGTCCGCCACCTCGTCACGCCGACGAAGACCTCGCAGCTGACGAACGATAGCGGGTTCCTGACCCAGCATCAGGACATAAGCGGCAAGCTGGACGGCGTGGCGGCGTACCCCGCGTGGGAGGACAAGGAGCTTTATGCGTTTCGTGCGATCGTTTCACACAACGGAAAACTCTGGAAAAACTTTGAACCCGATAACGACGAAGAACCTAGCGCAGAATCGTCGGGATGGGTAGAGGTTTCCCTCGGCGACTTGAAGCAGGACGCGCTGACATCCGAGCAGCTCGCCGCTGTGAACAGCGGGGCGACAGCGGCGAAGGTTGCGGCGTGGGACGGCTACGCGGCGCAGATTGCGCAGAAGGCAAACGCGGCGGACGTGGATGCGGCCCTCGCGCAAAAAGCGAACACGGCCGACCTCCCGTATCGGCTGGTTACGCCGGGCGAGTGGGAGTTCAGCGGTGTGCCAGAAGGCGTGACTGATGTCAGCTTGTCGTGGAACGGAACGACGTGGAGCTATACCTATGTGATCGGAACTCATGCTTATAATGGTGTATTGCCTATTAGGGTACCACCTTATGATGGCAACGAACTTTCGCTCACATTTTCGATTTCCTCCTCACTCGTTACCGCGACTCGCGCCTCTCTCCCCGGCCACCTCGCAGACCGCGCGGGCAACCGCGTGGAGGTGACGGGCGACACGACTCTCACGTTTCCCGCGCTCGTGAACGCTGGCAAACTGCGCGACTTCCTCGTGCGCTTGGAGATCAGCGGCTCCACGGTGCCGACCATCACGTTCCAAGGTCAAGGGAGCGAGGCACCGAACGGCGCGGATGAAATCACCTACGAGACGGACGGCGACACATTCCCAGTGCCAGACGAGGCGGGGACGTGGAGCTACTCGTTCACCGAAAACTGCGTCGCGCACAAGTTCGCGGTGTCGCTGAAAGCTGTAAGCGTCGTGACGCAAGGAGGTTCGTGATGAGCTTACGTCAGGGAGCGAGACAGTTCTTCGAGCGGAGAGGCGCGCCTATTGGCCCGACCGCGCGCGACTACGTGCAGGACGGGCTCGTCGCCATGTGGGACGGCATCGAGAACGCGGGGTGGGGCGTGCATGACCCGAACGCGACGACGTGGAAGGACTTGAGCGGACGTGAAAATAGCATACCACTGACTGCTGAATCGTGGGGGTCTGATTACTTCATTTGTAGCGACGAGTCTGGGAGGCTTGACCATTTCATAGACGGAATTGAAACAATAGAGTTCGTTGGACGTAGGACATCAAGCGCGACTTATCAGGTAGCTATAGGACTGGCAAGACAGCCAAGTAACTACTACTCTCGTTATGTAGCTTTCAGCAGTGGTTATGCGAATTTCGGTTCATATCTTCCAAGTATGTTGAGCAACGAGAATGTAGTTGAATCTCTAGCCACAAACTTTTCCGATTTATTTAGGAACGGAGAACAGGAAGAGCCAGATGTTGGAGCTGGGGATTATTTCGGCGTGGGGTCATCCACGGGAGTAGTGCTAGGTCGCTCGGGTTCTGACAAGTATCCTTTTGGAGGGGATATTTATGCCATACGCCTCTACTCCCGCGCTCTCACCGCCGACGAAATCGCCGCCAACTACGCAATCGACAAAGCGAGGTTCAACCTGCCATGACAAACTACGGGACAGTAATCGACAACCAACTCCACGCCGCGCCGCGCGCGTTCATGCTACACGGCGCGATGGTGACTAACCCCAAGGCCGAGCATTTCGCGGCGCTCAACGAGGAGCGCGCGACGCATGGACTGCCGCCATACCTCCCGCTGGTGGACGAGCGACCTTCCACGGACGCTACGCACTACGCGGTCCCGACTTGCTGGACGCGAGACGGCGAGACATGGCAGCGCGTGTACGAGGTGCGCGAGGTTCCGCCTCCCCCGCCGCGCACATTCGACAAGTACAGGCTCGTTGATGCGCTCATGAATGCTGGAGTTTGGGATAGTGTGGAGGCGTGGCTAAAGGAGACGCCGAACGCATGGACGCGCGCGCTCATGGCTCCCGACATCAGCGAGGACGAGCCCCTTCTCGCGCAGGGCATCGCGGCGGTGAAGCAGTTGCTCGGCTGGACGGACGAGCAGGTGGAGCAGGTTCTGGCAGCGAGCGTGCAAGGAGGGGCGTAATGACTATGGCGAAGAAATTCAGCCGTGTGCTTGCGCGTATGCGCGCCATTGCGAAAGACCGGGGCCTGCGCGTGATGCTCGGCAGCAAGGACACGCCCGAGGGTGGCATGCAGGTCGACGGGGAACATATCTTCGTAGCGCCGCTTGATACCTTCCCGTCTGCCGAGGCGCTGGCTATCTCTTTCTGCCACGAGCTTGCACATGATGCGATGTGGAAGGAGACGAAATCGCGCGCCGCCTGTCGATGCGGGTTCCAGGAGGAAATCTGGGCGTGGGCGATTGGGATAGACTACTACTACGACCTTTTCAATGGGCTTGGGCTCAAAAAGTTCAGCCTCACCAATCTGAAGATGAACAAGTACGTCGTCAGCCGGATCGCGACCTACGCTGGGATGTTCAATCTGCGGTTCGATGGTTTCCTGTCGCACGATTGCAGAAAGCATGTGTATGCCATAAAAGGCGGCGGAGATATTGTGCGCGTCAAAAACGCGCCTGCGCAAGAAGGAGGCAACTGATGTGCGACTGGAAGCCAGACTTCGACTCGCTGAACGAGCGCGTGACGAACATCGAGGGCCGCATGTCACAGGTCGAGCACGATGTGGGGAAGATGCGCAGCGAGACCCAGGAGGGATTCAAGGCGGGCGCGGCGCAGATGCATGCAATCAACACGTCCGTCGCGAACCTTGCGCATGATTTCGGGCAACGCTTCAACAACATCGAGACCACGGTCGTGGCGGAAAAGGTGAAGTGGGGCGAAACCCTGCGATGGGTCGTGAAGATGGCCGTGCGCGTGCTTCTCGCCGGTGCGGCCGTCGCGATGGGTATAACGGCGTGGCGGACGCTCATGCAATGATTTCTTAACCAACGGAAACACGAAAGGAAAAACACAAATGAACATCAGCAAATTCAAGATGGGCCTTACGGCCTTCCTGGGATTTGTCAATCCCCTCAACATACTTCACCCGCTGGAGAGCGCGGCGGACAACGTGATCTCGTACCTGCTCGACATCGCGAACGTCGCGCTTGCGGCAATCGACCCAGACAAGCGCGCGAAGATCGCCGCCGCCTACAACACGTTGTGCAAGGTTCTCGCGACGCTGACCGCTCTTGCGTGGCTCGTGCCTACGCGCTGGCAGTCTGCCTACCGCATGACAATCGCCGCCGTCTCGGACGCGGCGGACGCGCTCGCGGACTTCAAGATCGAGGCGGCGGAACTCACCAAGGTGCGCGACGCCTTCAACGCCGCAGTCATCGCGTGGCGCGGTTGCGACGTGCCAGACACGGATGTCGATTTCTCAACCATCAAGGAGAACTAAACCATGAAGATCACGAAGAAGAAGCCAGTCAAGGAAGCGGTCAAGGCCAAGGCCGCAGAGGTCAAGGCCAAGGTCAAGGGCATCAAGGCGAGGGTCAAGGGCAAGTTCGGGAAGAGCTGTGCGGTCGTTGCCGCGCTTGCGCTCGCCTATATCGTCTGCGGATGCTCCACAGCGGACCCCGCTAGTCGGTCAAACGAGAATCGCGTCGGAGACATTGAGCCTAACGTGAATATCGCGTTTGAGAACTCGTCTAGCAACGTCGTAAACGTAACCGTTCCGATCAAACTTAGCGACGGTCTGATGGCGTCGGCGGATTCCAAGGGTTCGACCGAGACGCAGACCGCGACCGCGACCACGGACGTCAAGCCGCAAACCGACCTTCGCTACAACGACGCGATAGGAACTGGCGGGAACGCCATCTCCGCGTTCGTCTCGTCGCTCACCACCGAGAGCGCGTCGCTCCTCCGCGACTACGTGACGAACAAGAAGAGTGGCAAGATCACAGTCACCAAGAAAGACGGCACGACCGAGACGCTTGACTGCGGCAGCGGCACCTGCACGACAACGGGAGGACTGAAGATCAACGCATCGAACTGCACGAACTGCGAGGTCAAGCAGTAGCGGACTCTTCCGCAATGCGGGTTTTTACTCCTTTTGTTACCCATTGCGGACTAGGCCCAAGGTACAACTACCGCCTTCATTGATCGGAGACTCCCGCGCCGAGAGAGGCCGAAACAGGGAGACTTGAAGCAACAGGACGGAGGGCAACAGAAGATGGACTTCAACAAACTGCACAACGCGATTGCATGGTCGCAGAAAACGCTTGAGCGTCCGCGCAAGGAACGCAAGGAGGCGGTGCGCCAGTATGTGGGCTTCCACTATGCCGACAAGGGGACCAAGGAGAAGAACCCCGTGAACCTAGTCGAGCTGGCCGCGACGATCTACCTGCGGCACCTCGCCGCCCGCGTCCCCAAGTGCATCGTCCGCACGGACGTTCCCGATCTGCGTCCGTTCGCCGCCGACATGGAGATCGCGCTCAACCAGATTCCGGGAGAGATCAACCTCGCGTCCACGCTTCGCCGCGTAGTCTCCGAAGCCCTCTTCTCCATCGGCATCGTGAAGGTGGGGCTTGGCTCCACGAACGAGAACGCGAAGATCGGCGACGAGCCGTTCGTCTCCATCGTGCAGCTGGACGACTACTTCTGCGACATGTCGGCGCGCTCCTGGGAGGAGGTGCAGTACGAGGGCAACGACTACTGGATGGACGCGGAGCAGGTCAAGGCCATGTACGGCAAGGAGCTGCAAGGGGACGATGACAACGGCGTCTCGGCGGACGGACAGTCGCACGTGCATACGGTGTCCGTGGACGAAAGCTCCGTCCCCTATTCGCCGCGTGTCCTCCTCCGCGACGTGTACCTCGTCCGCGAGAACCGCATGGTGACATACGCGGTGGAGACGCAGCAGATTCTCCGCGACGTGCCGTGGGACGGTCCCGAAGGGACGCCGTACATCAAACTGTGGTTCTCCGACGTTCCCGGAAACCTCATGCCCCTGCCGCCGGTGGCGGTATGGCGCGACCTCAACGAACTCGCCAACAAGCTCTTCCGCAAGCTGGCCAAGCAGACGATGGGGCGCAAGAGCGTGGCCGCGTTCCAGGGCGGCAACGAAGACGCGATCACGCGCCTCAAGATGGCGCAGGACGGCGAGGCCATCCGCTACGACGGCGCGTCCCCGGAGCAGATCACCATCGGCGGCACCGACCAGGGCGGCGTGGCGTTCTTCCTCCAGACGTGGGACCGCTTCAACCTCGTTGCCGGAAACATCGACTCGCTCGGCGGTCTTTCCCCGCAGGCGGACACCGCCGCGCAGGAGAAGCTGATCTCCGAGTCCTCGTCCGTTCGCCTTCACGCGATGGCGGACGCCACGGTAGAGTTTGCCAAGGCTATCTTCAAGCGGCTCGCGTGGTACATGTGGACGGATCCCGTGCGCGAGCGCACGCTCGTGAAGACCGCCACGGGCCGCCCGGACTCGCGCCTCGCCATCACGAAGAAGTGGACGCCAGAGACGCGCGACGGGGACTTCCTCGATTACAACTTCGAGATAGACGTGTTCTCTATGCAGGATGATTCGCCCGCGACGCGCGTGCAGAAGTTCCTCACGGCCTACGAGCGGGTGATCCTGCCGATGCTTCCGCAACTCCAGGAGCAGGGCGCGCAGATCGACCTCCGCGCCGTGCTGGAATGGGTGGGCGAGAACTCCAACCTCAACGAGCTTGCCGATTTCGTCATGTTCCCCAACCAGCCTACGGAGCGCCGCCAGCCGTCCGGCGGAAGCCCGACGCCGCAGTACGTCTCGACGAAGGCGCCGGTGACGCACCGCACATACGAGCGCGTCAACCGTCCGGGCGCGACGCGGCAGGGGCGCGACGCTGCGCTCATGCAGACTCTTCTGGGCGGCAACCCGCAGCAGGCGGAGAAGGCCGCGCTTTCCGCATCCCGTTCAATCTCATAGGAGTTTTGCCCTTATGCCAATGTACTGCTATCGCAACGGACGAAACGTAATCGAGCGCTGGTTCCCCGCGAGCCATCATCCGAAGGAGATCCTTCATAACGGCAAGACGTATCGGCGCGACTTCGCCGCCGAGGGCGTGGGCGTGCCCGCCACGAAGGGATGGCCCATCGAGTGCGTTGCGTCCGGCGTTGCCCCTTCGCAGGCGCAGGAGCTGCGCGACTTCTACCGCAAGCACGGAGTCCCGACCGAAGTGACGGCGGACGGCAACCCCATCTACCGCAACGCGGCGCACCGGCGCAAGGCGCTGAAGGTGCGCGGAATGCACGACAAGGCGTCTTACCTTTGACAAACCCCAAAAGCGCAATGCGCAGAAAGTAGCAGAAATGAGCAAAAACGAAACGCCGCCCGTTTCCGAGGAAAATACTTCCACGGAAAATGGTAATATCCCCATGTCCGACCTCCACAAGGAGATCGAGCAGGCTATGGACGCAGACGAGGACAAGGCTCCCGCCCCGGCTGAAGTTTCGCCGGAGGACGAGAACAAGCCCGCCGCCACGGAAGGCGACGGGGAGGAAACCGTTGCGCTGGAGGCGGAGACGCCGAAGGACGATGGAGGCATCCCCGACGAGCTGGTGGAGCGCGCGGTGAAGGCAGGCATCTCGCTTGCCGACACGCGCACGTTCACCGACCCGAAGGTGCTGGAACGCACCATCGCGCTCGTGGAGAAGTCCGCGCCCAAGCCCGACACCACTACCGATGACGGCGACAAGGGAGGCGGCGACGAGTTTTCCGCAGACAACCTTCCAGCCGAGCTTTCCGCAGACGAGTATGACGAAGGCCTCGTCAGGTCGTTCAACGGGATGCGGAGCCTCCTCATCGAGCAGGGCAAGCTGATCGCGAAGTTCGCCAAGGAATGGGATTCCTCCAAGGCGGAGCGCGAGGCCGAGGCCGCTGCAAAGGCCAAGGAAGAAGCCGAGGCCAAGAAGAAAGCCGCGCTCGAAAAGCGCAAGGGGCTGGCGCTCGCGAAGCCGGGTGGCGAAAGCGGCGCGATACCGAAAAAGAACATCGGCGTTGGCGACGGCGAGTATGCCGACATCATCGCCGGACTCGAAAGCAAAGGAATCATCTGATGAGTGTATCAATCTCTTACAAGGCCGGGACGCTCGCCAACGTGGCGACGCCAGTCGGGGCCACCATCGACGACTTCGTGAAGGCGACGATGGAACTCATGATCGCGAAGGGCAAGTTCACCAACCTGCTCTCCGACCTCAACGACTACGTTGCGGTGCGCGAACTCATGGGCAAGCACAAGAAGCTCTACGAGGGCGAGGAGTGGACGTTCAACGTGGCGGTGGCCGCGAACAACACGGGCAACGGCACGGCGAAGTTCACCAAGCTCTTCGACACCGACACCTCCGCCCGCGTGGACGTGCTGCTGAAAGGCAAGGTCGTGCCGAAGTTCGTGACGGCCTCGTACTCCTACGACCTTCGCGAGAAGGCCCTGAACAGCGGCTCCGCCGTGCAGCGCATCGACTTCATCAAGGAGCAGATGACGCTGATGTACCAGTCGTTCTACAACCTGATGGAGACGACCTTCTGGGGCAAGCGCCCGCACAAGGCCGACGACGTGACGCCCGACGGCATCGCCTACTGGGTGACGCGCCAGTCTAACTCCGATGCGTCCAGCCACGCGACGGGCGGATTCGACGGCAAGGACCCGTCGATGGCGACGAGCGCGAGCGTCAGCACCCTCGTCACGGAGGCGCGCGCTGGCATCTCGTCCACGTCCTACGCCCGCTGGGCGAACTGGGCGGCGCAGTACGCGGCGGTGACGCCCGCCGACCTCGTGAAGAAGATGCGCATCGCTTCGCGCAAGATCGACTTCAAGAGTCCGCTGAACGTGGCGGAGCCGAAGCTCGGCACGGGGCGCGGCATCTACACGACCACGGACGTGGTTGTGGCGATGGAGGAAATCCTCGAAGCGCAGAACATGAACCTTGGCAACGACCTCGCGTCGAAGGACGGGAAGACGCTGTTCAAGGGCAATCCGGTGTACAACGTGCCGCTGCTCGACAGCGACTCGGAAGCGCCGGTGTACATGCTCGACTGGAGCACGCTCGGCATGGGCGTCCTCTCCGGGTGGGACAAGCGCATCTCGGAGCCGAAGGAGGACGCCGACCGCCACAACGTGCGCAACGTGTTCCTCGACGCCTCGATGGCGTTCGTCTGCACGAACCTCCGCAACCAGGCGGTCATCTCCAAGGCGGCATCGTAAGCAATGGCGGCGGCGTTCTTCAGAAGCGGCGCATGGAGCGTCCCGGCGGGGGTGGCGGAAGTCACCCTCACGGGACTCGAACTCCCCTTCACGCCAGCAAGCGTGATCGTGGGCTTGCGCCAGCCGAACGGCGACGCGGACATCATCGCCGCACACGTCACGGGAACGCCGACCGCCGACGGCTTCACCGCCATACTCTCCGCGCCTACGCCGTCCACGGGCTACATGCTCGACTGGACGGCGTTCTGCGCGGAGCTTTCAATCGTTTCGGGCGACACGCTTGCCGTATCGTATGACGACCTGTTCAAGGCCGTGTCGGACTACCTAGGGTACGGCACGGGCACGTTGGACGAGGCGCGCACCGCAGAGGTGGACACATGTGTGCAGGCGGGCGTCCGGCAATTCTACTGGCCTCCTGCCGTGGACGGCACGGGCGCGTCGCACGACTGGTCGTTCCTGAAGGTGCAAGGCTCGTTGCAGCTCACGGCCGGAGAATCTGTCTACAACCTGCCCGACGGGTTCGGGCGCATCTACGGGCAGCTCAAGTGGCCTGCCGCGTTGCACCGCCCTTCCATCCCCGTCATCCCCATCGGCCAGCTTCGCGCTTGCGAGGCCGCCCGCTGGCCGCACTTCGCCGCCGTCACGTGGCGTAACGCCTACGGCGCGAAAGGCCAGCTAAAGCAGATCCATTTCGATTCGCCCCCGTCCGAGAACGCCGTTTTGTCCTTTTCGGCGGAAGCAGACACGGGGCCTTTATCTTCAGACGGACGCCCTTACCCGCTGGGCGGCGCGATGCACTCCGAGCTTGTGCTTGAGAGCTGTCTCGCCATCGCCGAGCAGCGGCGCAACGACGAGCAGGGCATCCACACGCAGAACTTCACGCAGATGCTCGCCGCCGCGATCTCAAGGGACAGGCGCGAGGGACCGCAGAACTACGGCCTCATGCGGCATCCGTCAGACATTCTACCCGACTGGTAGGGAAAGGAAAACCAACATGGCAAACATCAACAAAGACGTGCTTCGCGTCATCAAGTCCTACATCGACGAGGCCCTTGCAGAGACAGAGGCATCCGCCGAGGCGAAGACCGGCGAGATTTACAAGGGCAAGGGCGACGACCTGCCGACGAGCGCGGACTTCGTTGGCCAGCTCTTCATCAAGACCGGCTCGACGAATCCCGGACTGTACGTCTCCACGGGCACGACGACGCCCGGCTGGAAGACCGTCACGCACGCGAGCTAAGGAGCGCCGACGATGTTCACCGACGCACAGCTCCGCACGGCGGCGAACAAGACCGCGTGGAAGACAACCTCCATGCGCGGCTTCGCCTTCAAGACCGTGCTTGACGCCGCGACCTACGGCGACGGCGCGTACACGCTCACGTTCCGCGAGGGCGCGAACGACACCAGCGGCTCCACGCCCGTTCCCGTGGACTACACGTTCTACTTCAACGTGGACCCCACCAAGAGCGAAGCCGCCGCCGCAGTCTCGGACGCCGACGACCTCGTGCTGGACACGGAACTTCTCGGCCACATCCTGAAGTCCTCGTGGATGCAGGGCACGTATGACGACTTCGAGGCCGCGCGCGGCGGAACAGGGAAATGGTAGCGCATGAGGACAACGGCCAAGCAGATCGTGTGGCCCGTGCGCGGCGTCGAGGAGGTTTCCGCCTACCATGACGCCGCGCCGGACGTCGCCCGCACCTACGCGGCCCCGTTCTCGCTGAACGTCTGCACGCGCGGTCCCATCGAGCAGCGCGAGCGCGGCGGTTCCCGTCCGGGGCTTTCCGCCGTCGCGCAAGGCACGTTCGTCCGCGACTTCCATCCGTCCGTCTCGATCCCTGCGGTTCTCAAGGGCGACGCCCCTACGGCGACCGTCACGGCCAAGTACCGCGACCGCATCTTCGCATCGTCAGGCTCCGAGTGGTTCTGCTCGCGCATGGGCAACCATGCCGACTGGGACTACGGCGCGGACATGGGCGACACCACCCGCGCCATCGAGGGCAACCTTGCGTTCGCGGGAGATCGCGGAGAGGCCATCACCGCCATCATGCCGGTAGACGACGGCACGCTCTACATCGCAACCGAACACACGCTCTGGCGGTTGAAGGGCGATCCTTCCGTGGGCGAGATGCACCTCGTTTCCCGCGAGTACGGCGTCGTCGGCCCCAAGGCGTGGTGTACGGCAAACCAGCGGCTCTTCTTCGTCTCGCACCGAGGCTTCGTGTCGCTCACATACGGAGAGATGCCGCGCTACGATTCCGGCGGCATTCCGTCCTTCCCCACGGACGCGGGCACCATCCTCGGCTTCGACGCCAAGGAGAACTGCGTCTATGCGTTTTCGGAAGGCGGCGCGTATCTGATAGAGGCCGGAATGGGAACCACGAACCCCGCGTTCTGGCCCATGTTCATGTCGATGCCAGACGCCGTGGGCTCGGCGGACGGCGCGATTGCGCTCAAGTACGGCGACGCCTGGATGCGCTTCGACGACTCGGTGCCGTGCGAATCCGCGTCCCGAATCGCGTTCGGCCCGTTCCGCATTTCCGCGTCAGACGATACCGACGGCTTCCTCGCGGAACTGCACCTCACGCTCGCGGAGCAGTCCGCGAACATGACCGCATCGTGCTACATGGCACATTCCGCCGAGCGCGCAGTCAAGCTCGCCAAGGCTGGCACGGGCGGGCTTTCGTTTGACTTCGCCGCAGGGTGGAACCCGGTGTGGCGTCCACGCCTGCGCGGCGCGTGGTGCGTCCTCGTCCTCGAATGCGACGCTGGCGGCAAATGGGCGTTCGAGGCCGTCCGCGCGATCTGCCGCCACACAGGGAGGTTGAGGCCATGAGCATTCCTTCGCAGAACATCGCCACGATAACGGATTTCGCGACAGGCATCAAGAGCCGTCCGCCCGTCGCGCAGCAGCAGATGGACACGACGGCGTGGTTCGTTACCGAGACGATGGAGGTCAAGGTCGGAGAGACTGTCGGGCGTCCTTCAAGGGAGGTCCAGCTTTCGCGCGACTTCGTGACGTACCTCCTCGCCAACGGCTGGTACATCAGCGCGTTCACCGAGGGCGAGGAAGGCGGCGAGTGGAAGTCCGTATCCACCGCGCAGGCCACCAACTCCAGCGGCTCCGTCTCGACCGGCTGGAGCAAGGGGAAGTCTACTCCGAGCGGCGAGAAGGAAATCTACATAAACGAGATCGAGGGCGGTGCGCAGGGGCATACTGACATGCGCATCGTGCAGACGCCGAGCGAGAGCGACATACAAAGCAACTCCTCCTCTTCTGTCTCCGGCGCGTCCACGACCACCACCGATAGCGCGGGCTCTCCATACTGGTACGCATACAACACGGTGCGCCTCACGCGCCGCCGCATGCAGGCCGAGCGCGTCCTGCGCGACATGGTTGCATCGTTCACCGACGCCTACAACGAAGGCCGCGAGATGAACAACGAGCGGTACGACGAGCTTGTCGCCTGCTACCTGCTCATGCTTCAGCAGACGAAGGACAAGACCGACGCATTCGCAGACCTCGACACCTCCGACTTCAAGCCTCTCGCCGACCAGGTGACGGACGCGATCAAGCAGGCGATGCAGGAGTACAAGGACTCCGTGGGCGACCTCCCGGAAGACTGGATGCAGAGCCGCATCGCCGAGATCAACCGCAAGTTCGACGCGCTCCTCGCCGAGGCCATGCAGAAGATGGTGGACGCGGGGACCTACAACTCCACCGTCTGGCCCACTACCGCCGCAGGCATAGAGCGCAACCGCCAGGACGCGCTCAACGCCTTGAAGGACGACATGGTGACGCTCAAGGTGGACGTGATGGGCAGGATCGCGACCATGACCGCCGACGTGGGGCAGAAGCTCCTCGACTGCGGCATCCGCATCATCGAGGCGCGCCAGAAGCTCCTCATCGGCCCCATCGAGCTTTACAACACGGTCGTCAAGTGGATGCTCGACTTCATGGAGCGCCGCGACGACGACTACCCTTCCCTCGAATCGCTCGTCACCGTGGCCGACAAGCTCGGCTACGCGGACGGCGCAACCTCTTCGGGAGCGTAGCCCATGGGAATCCATGCCGGAGGTTGCATATACGTCGGCAAGGACGGCAAGCGGCGGCAGATCGACCTATCCGCCGCCGCCTCGTCTCCCGACGGCTTCCGTTCGCTCATGGATTCCCTCTCGCAGTACGGGACTTCCCGTCCGCGCCGCAACGCGCCGGTCGTGCCGCCGTTGCCGATGTCGGGAAGCACTGCGCAGAACGAGAAATCGCGCGAACGCCAGCCGATGCCAGGCTCAGCCATCGTGGACACCCGCAACGGGCTTGCCCTTCGCGGCGAGGAGGACAATCCTCTCGTGGAAGGCAAGAAGGTCTACGGCTCCGTTGACGGGCGCAAGGGCTACCATACCCTCGACGAGCTAGATCCGGTTGCGCAAGGTGGAATCCGCATCGGGGCGGCGGCGCACCAGGAATCTGACGTTGCAGCCGAATCTCCAAACACCGACCAAATACACGGATTCGATGGAAGGCCGTACAGGTACTCTTTCGTCAGTCGCCTTGCCGTTACGGGAGCGGACGAGGGAATTGTGAATGTGTTTGCGTTCGAGCGCGAGGAGTCATTATCGCCTGGACGGCGCGTTGGCGGCATATCTCCAGAGACGCAAATCCCGCTTTTCAGCTTTCCGATTCCGAGTGAAGGCAAAAGGCCCGACAGGATGCCGTTCGACATCGAGAAGAGCGATGACGGACAGAGAAAGATCGTCCGCGCCGTGTTCTACTACGGCGGCAAGGAGCGCACCGTCGAGGACACGAACATAACCCCCACGGGCTCCGTGTGGCTTCTCATGGAGGAGAGCGAGGACGAGGGGAGCGAGGACGCGGAGCCGACGTTCTCCATCACGCAGAACGAGCCAGGAGAGGACGCCAAGGCGATACGCCTCTACGACTTCGACGACGAGGGCAACGTGTCCGTAGACTATCGCACGGCATTCGTCGCGTTCGGGGACAAGCCCGAAGAAGGCGGCGTGACCTCCCTCAACGAGATGGACGGCGACATCGAGATCGTGGCAGGCGACGGCTCTGTGGAGGTTGACGAGAAGCCCATCAGGGTTGTCGTCGAGAAGAAGGAAGGCGAAGGCGGCAAGAAGATCGTGATTTCCCTTTCCGACGAGGAAGACGAAGAGGAAGAAGAGGAGAAAGAAAAAGAGGAGCATTGCAACCATCCCGGAACCGAGGAGGCCGGTGGCGTCCCGGCGGAGGGCGGCGGCTTTGGGCCGGGCATCGGAATAGACGGAGGTGTCCCCGCAGAGGGCGGCACGGTGCATCCCGGCGTCTCCTGCAACTGCGATTGAAGAAAGGAACTGAAAGATGAGTGGACCGTTTACGTACAAGATTAAAGGCGCGCGCTGGCTGCGGAAGTATACAGCGCCGTCCGCGTCGCCCGTCTATGCGGCGGCGAGCGACGCGCAGAACATCGCCGACACCCTTTGCGACGTGCCGTGGACGCGCGCGGACAGCGACGGCCCCGCGATGTTTCCGCAGCATGACGCAAAGGCGCTGGACGCCAACCCCGGCAACCGCGACCTGTTCGACGCGGCGGCGTTCTGCGCGGAGCATGTAAACGGCGCGCACAAGGTGTACGCCAACGCCGCGTTCTACCTTTTCGCCCTGCCTTCCGCCGCGCAGGGCAAGACGCTCTCGTCTGTCAAGGTCCACCTTGCGAGCGACCCGTACAACGAGTTTGGTGCGCGCGTGGCCGTCCACCTGCTTTCGTCGCCCGGATTGCCGACGGACTGCGGCACCGTGCGGACGGGCGTCGCGCATGCGGACGGGCAGATGCCGCGCACCGTGCAGACCGTAGATGGCGTAGCGTACTGGTACGGCGCGAGCGGAGACGTGACGGTCGCCCTTCCGCAGAACTCCGTCACGACGGCCTATCTCGGCGTGTTCGTGGGGCTGGAAAACTATGCCCGTGCGCGCGGCGACTGGATCGAGGGCGCAAGCTACATCCGCAACTCCGTAGAGATAGCGACCGCCGACAAGATCACGGGATGGACATCCGGCTCTACCGAGACGATAGACTGCTCGGACAAGGGCCCCGCCGTCCTCCTCGCTGGCGGATCGTCGCCCACGTGGCTCCAGCCGCTGCCGACCGTCAACGTCACGGACGAGCCGCCCGACCTGCCGGAGGACGCGGAATTGGTCGAAACATTCTTCACCGGCATGCAGACGACCAGGGCGGCGCGGACGTATGTGAAGAACACCACCCTGGGAGGAAGGACTATCTCCGGAAACCTGGTCATCACAATGTCCGGGCTGACGCCACAAAGTGTCTCCTGGGGCGGCTATCCACTTACGTGTGATGCCCCGGCGACCCGGCAGTACTGGAGCAGGAGCGGGCCATACGCGGGCGGCGGAGGAGATACGGGCACGCTTTACATCACCGTCCACTGTTGGGCGACGTCCGTCTCCGGCTCTCTCGGGACTGCGCGGCTGCACTTTGAGGCGAGATTGAGGTATACTGGCGCGTACGACGACGATGGCACAACCCATAGCAACGACGATTCGAAGTTGAATATCTATCAGGCGTTCGACGTTGACAACTATTATGTCATGCTTCGGCTATTGGGTGGAGTCCCTTCGGCCGCTGATCTGTGCGACGCGCCGGACGAGAGCGGGCGGCGCAACCTGGAGGCGACGATAACCGGCGACGCCTCGCCGTGGACGGTGACGGTGGACGGGACGGCGTACACCGTCACGAAGAGCGGGCAGACGGTGACGATGAAGCAAGGCACGACCACCCTCGGCACGTGGCAGTCCGCCTACTCCGGCACGGTGTCGTTCTTCGACGCATCCGTCGCGCTGCGTCTTCCCGGCGAGACGGCGAACGCCGCCGTGCGCAACTACGGCCTCGCGGCGGCCGTGGGCGACTTCACCCACGCCGTCGCCACGTTCGAGGCCGGGACGCAGCCGCCGGACGGCGAGCTGCTGGGCCGCCTCGCGCGCATGAGCCGCGCGACGACCGGCGAGATGCTCTACCTCCATCCCGAGAGCGGCGCGCTCGCGGACGAGCTGGACGTGCTGCGCCCCGTGCCGCGCTTCTGGCGCGCGGCGTCGGACCCGACCGGGCAGACGGCTTGCCAGCCCGGCCTCTCCGTGTGGTACCGCAGGCCCGCCGCGTCTGCCGCCGCCGTTGCCTTCGCCTACCG
>Ga0326513_10000411_pt1 | contig 36089 bp, 57 predicted proteins | sample 2_2465_0518_D_FD_203654 | JGI IMG/M metagenome (GOLD analysis project Ga0326513, IMG submission 203654) | Bovine rumen microbial communities from UC Davis, California, United States - 2_2465_0518 | ecosystem: Host-associated > Mammals > Digestive system > Stomach > Rumen | place: USA...
ACTCAGTTTACTTTTAACATACTATGAGAAAAAACACGCTTCAATTTTACCCAAAGAGCGACTTTAAAAATTTAGGCAATATTTTTATCAAGTGAATAATTAAAACCGCTCTATGTGGAAATTTCGATATCCTACACAATATGTTGTGTGGGATATTTTTTATTTTAGCATATCTTGTGTAACAAACGTGTTACAGTATATGCCTAGTGTACACTACACAAGTAGTATAAACTTAAACTAAAGAGGTGGTTTGGGATGAGTAAGAAATGGATTAAATGTGCAGGAGTTAGAGCGATTAAAACAATGGCGCAGACTGCAGTTGCGACAATTGGTACGGCGTCAGCGTTGGGTGATATAGATTTTAGACTTGTGATATCTGCAACAATTGTCGCCGGTGTTTTAAGCATTCTAACTTCCATCGCAGGACTTCCGGAGGTGGAGTGATGGATTGGTCTACTGTGATAGTTGGAGTTCTTTCCCTACTTGGAACGCTTGCCGGTTCCTATAGTGGAATGAAACTGATGACGTATCGAATTGAACAACTCGAAAAACGTGTGAACGAACACAACAATGTCATTCGCAGAACATACGTCCTGGAAGAGCAGATGAAAGTAGCAAATCACAGAATCTCGGATTTAGAAGAGGAGGTTAAAGCATGAAGAATTTATTCGCTTGGGCATCTATAGATGAGAATGGTCATGCGACAGGTGGAGTACCTGGAGACCAGACAGGAAAAGAAGTCAAAATTGGATATTATTATAATTTCGGACAAAATCAAGTGCTTAGATTTAAGACTGTGAGCGTTGGAAGAAAAGCAGGGAAATATGCAAAAGCACTTGCAAAGAATAATGCAATCGGATATTCACAGAACCAAAGGCATATGCTTTTTAATCTCGCAAAAGAAAATAATTGGAATTTTTCAAAACTTAAAAAAGCTCTTAAGAAAACAAAAGTAAACTGTGACTGCAGTTCATTCTGTTCGACTGTGATTAACTTAGCATTTGGTAAGTTGGTTGTTGGATGTGATACGACTGCAACTATCACTGCAGACGCTCTTGCTAGCGGACAGTTTAAGAATATATCAGTTCCAGAAGCACAAAAAAAGTGGCATAAAGGTGATATGCCGCTCAAAGCAGGTAAACATATAATCATGAATGTTTAAGGGTGTGATTTTATGGCAGGCAAAGGTAGACCAAAGAAGTATAAGACTCATGTAGAACCTTATCTCGATGATATCAAAGTCATGTGTCTTACTATGACTGAAAAAGAAATCGCTGAAACTTTAGATGTAGGTTACAGTGCTTTTCGAGAGTATAAAAAGCAATATTCAGCATTAAATAACGCATTAGTAAAAGGTCGTAGAAACCTAGTAATAGAGCTAAAAAACAATCTCATAAGAGCGTCAAAAGGTTATCATTATGACGAAAAAAAGGTCATAAAAGAACGTGATGATTATGGGAATATGATTGTCGTCAAAGAAGAGGTTACTACTAAGTATGCAAAACCTGATGTCGCTGCAACTAATCTTCTACTTAAGAACTACGATAAGGGCAACTGGGCGAATGACCCTCAGATGTTAGAACTCAGGAAGAAAGAGATTGAACTTCAAGAGCGTAGGTTGGAGGAAGGGACATGGTGATTACTCTACAGAATTTTTACAAATCGAAAGCCTGGGAAAAACTTCTCGCTCAATTAAAGATGGAGCGTGTCAATGACTCAGGAGAATTGATATGTTGGCATTGTGGAAAACCTATAACCAAGAAGTACGATGCAATAGGACATCATACTATTTTCTTAACAGAAGAAAACGTCAACAACTATGAGATTAGCTTGAATCCCGATCTGATTCAATTTGTCCATCACGTGTGCCATAACAAAATACACAACAAGCTTTCACATACAAAGAGAGAAGTCTTCCTTGTGTATGGCTCACCGTTAAGTGGTAAGACTTCTTATGTTGAGTCTGTACGTGACGAGGGTGACCTTATAGTTGACATTGACAACATCTGGCAGTGCGTGAGTGGATGTGGTAGGTATGTCAAACCACCACGACTGAATGGTGTTGTGTTCAAGATACGCGACGAGCTGATGAATTGTGTGAAGTACAGGACAGGGAAGTGGAATAACGCTTATATAGTGGGTGGTTTTCCCTTATCATCAGAACGCGAGAGAATCTGTAAAGAGTATGGAGCGCGTGAGATTTTTATTGACACATCGAAAGAAGAATGTCTTGAGCGTTTAAAGTTTGATGAAGAACGAAATCAATCGGAGTGGCTCGAGTATATAGAGCAGTGGTGGAAGAGATATATGCCCCCCACTTCTGCGTTTTAGCACTCTCTAGGGCGACTGTCGGAGGAGTCTGATTTTTCACAGAACCTTGAAAAATGAGATTTTTGATTTCAAAAAATTGGAAAAATTCAAATAGGAGGTTATCTAAATGAATTATGGATTTAATGATAAGAAAAATAAAGTCAAAATGATAGCAGAATCTGACCTTGTCAGAATTGACAAACTCATCACAAGAAACACAACGGGTCAGTTCAGCTTTTCAATAAATATGAATGATTTAAAAAATGTCTATGGTGCGACTTATCAGAATTTGACTGTCTACAACTTAGTTGGTGTAATGTTCAACGCAGTTGAGAATCCAAACACTCCGAGTGCCAGTCATGCGGTGCAGATGTCACACACTCCTGGCTATATGGCTACGGATGAAATAAACGTGATGCTCGACTACTCCGGACAGTTGGTGAGTGGCGGTGGAGTCTACGTAAGTGGTACATATCCGGATAGATGTTTCGGTGTAACTCTCTTGCTTGAATATAAAGAAGAGGTTCTGTGATGAGTAGAGAAGAGGAGTTGTTTGATTTGGTTGGAGATAATCCAGTTCTCATCAAAGAGGTTACTGAATTACTTTTTATCGAAAAACAACTCGATTATTTGAGAACACTTCCACAGATTTCAGTACATCCAAAAGATGCAAGCAAACAGAAACCGACTACTGCTGCCAAACAATATATAAGCTATCTGCAGCAATACAACAATATTGTTAAAATTCTGATTCGTGCAACCGGATCAGATGAGACGGATGACGAGAGTCCGTTGCGTCAATGGACAAGGGCACACTTTAAGGAAGTGGGCGAGAATAGATGATTTGGACACCTGACAACTCCTACTTACTTGAATACAGAGCACGTGTTGAGTGTGGCGATGAGATAGTTGGTCAAGAGTTATGGATTGAACTTGATAATCTCGCAGAAGATTTAAAATTAGACCGCTATATCTACGACACAACTGATGCAAACATCAGGATGGATTTCATGGAGAACTGTGTGCGACTCACAAAGAGTCCGTTCTATAACAAACCGATGAAACTGATGCTCTGGCAGAAGGCACTGGTTGAGACAATCTACAGTTTTAAAATGCCAGAGACAGGATGGAGAAGGTTTAAGAAAATCTTACTTCTAATAGCCAGGAAGAATACTAAGAGCGAAACTTGCAGTGCACTTGGACTTAGTGAGTTCTTTCTTGGGAATGAAGGTTCGGATATTGTCGCGAGTTCCAACGATGACAATCAGGCATCCATCATATACGATGCAATCGACACGATGCGAACATTAATAGATCCGAAAGATCAGGACTCAAAAAGGAATCAAAGATTTATTTTAAATAAAAATAACAATACAAAAATATACAAACTTTCGGACAGAACGCGAAACAAAGAAGGCCGAAACATTGACACGGCTTTTCTCGATGAGTCACACGAGATGACTCAAAATATAATAGCAAAGTCAATCGAACAATCACAATCACTGAAAGATGAACCACTGTTTTTTAATCTAACAACAGAAGGGTTCGTGATTGATGGTTATCTCGATGATGAACTTAAAAAAGCGCGTTCTGTGATATTTAAAGAAGACCCAGATGATCCATCAGCAGAACGACTTCTCCCTTGGCTTTATACTCAAGACAGTGAGATGGAAGTTTGGAATGGTAATCGCGAGAACAGACTTTGGATGAAATCAAATCCAACTCTCGGAATTGTTAAAAAATGGGAATACATGGAAGAGCAGGTCGCTCTTGCTAGAAAATCAAAGGCTGATAGAATCTTTGTACTTAGCAAGGATTTTAACATAAAACAAAATGCTGCAGAATCGTGGTTGAACTTAGAGGACTACAATTATGACATGACCTACAGACTTGAAGATTTTCGCGGAAGTCTATGCCTTGGGGCAGTCGACTTGTCAGAAACGACAGACTTAACAAGCGCAAAAATACTTCTGATGCGTCCGGAAGATGGAACTAAATATGTATGTAGTATGTATTTCATCCCGGAGAATAAGTTAACAGAAGCAGATGATAAGAAAGCAGGTGCTCACTACAAAGAGTGGAGCGAAGCAGGACTTCTGACTATATGTGAAGGTTCGGACATCGACTTGTCGGTTGTTGCAGATTGGTTTTACTCGTTATATGAAGAATATAACATCCGACTTTGGAAATGTGGATATGACCAAAAATTTGCAAAAGACTGGATTAACAGAATGGAGTATTACGGATGGAGCCGAACCGGAGAAGATCCGGAACTCGAAATTATCCTGCAGAACGCTCAAACACTTTCAAACTCAATCAAGCTTTGTGAAGCAGATTTCAAGCATCAACTTATTAACTATGACAACAACGACATGGACAGATGGTGCTTCGGAAATGCAGGACTCAAAGTCGATGATAAAGGACAGTGCTTGATTGTAAAAATGGAGAAAGAAAAGAGAATTGATGGAGCAGTTAGTTTGGCAATCTTATATGAAATGTACAGAAGACATAGGTCAGAATTTAAAACAATCATTGAGAAGTAAGGAGGTAAGAGAGTGAGTTGGTTAAGCGATTTACTTCACCGAAAACCGAAAGAAACAAAATTCGCTCCCAGTCTAAATGGCTGGCTGCCTATATATTCACAATTTGGGACTAATATCTACGCGAGTGATGTAGTTCAGCAATGTTTGAAATGTATTGTTGACGAGATGAAAAAGTTGAACCCTACACACATCAGATATCAGGATAATGACCCTGTTCCGATAAAAGGCAGCAGTGTTCAGGACGTTCTAAACGACCCGAACCCACTCATGACTACAAGCGAGTTTTTAGAAAAAATAATGTGGTTACTTCTCATGAATTACAACGTGTTCATTCTTCCGGTGTATTACACTTGGACGGATAAGAGCACTGGAGCAGAGAAGAGATATTATGAATATTTATATCCACTAAAACCAACACAAGTTGATTTCTTAGAAGATGCGAGTGGAAGGTTGTATGTTCACTTATTTTTTGAAAACGCATACGACACAACTATTCCATACGATAGTTTGATTCATATCAGATACAACTTTTCTGTTAATGAATACATGGGTGGAAACGAACTTGGAGAACCTGACCACAGAGCACTTTTAGAGACGTTAAATCTAAACAAGCAACTTCTTGAGGGAATTGCGAAAGCAATGAAAGCATCATATGCAATCAATGGAGTGGTCAAATACAACACTCTTATGGATGATGGGAAAACGGAAGCTGCACTTAAAGAGTTAGAGCAGAAGTTACTTAAAAATGAGAGTGGATTTTTACCACTTGATTTGAAAACAGACTTCACTCCACTTCCAAGAAAAACCAAACTTGTGGACGAGAACACGCTCAAATTTATCGATAATAAGATACTGCGAAATTGGGGTGTCCCACTTTGTATTCTTACAGGTGATTACACAAAAGAACAGTATGAAGCTTTTTATCAGAAAACTTTGGAGCCATTAATTATTAGTATAAGCCAAGGATTCACAAAGAAAATTTTCACAAAACGAGAAAAAGCATTTGGAAATAAAATCGAACTCTATCCAAAAGATTTGATTTTCATGACTATGGAGCAGACCTTGGAAATGATTAAAGAGTTAAGTCCGACAGGAGCACTTTTTGAGAATGAAAAGAGAGTCGCTCTCGGACTTAGACCGCTCCCACAACTAGCAGGACTTAGATATATGAGTCTGAACTGGATTAATGCGGATGATGCGAGTCAGTATCAAATCGGAAAAGAGAACGTTGAAGTGATTGATGAAGAAAAGGAGGATATCTGATGAGTGATATTTACACAGACCCACCACAGAGCAGAAATGAAGCGATTATTAAGTCGACTATAGATGGGACACAATATACAGCCCCACCACAGAGTAGAATGGAAGACCTGCTCTTGGAGCTCAAAGAAGTGATTGAGCAAGGCGGTGGCGGTGGAACAAGCGACTACTCGCAGTTGACCAACAAGCCGAGTATCAATGATGTGATATTAAGCGGTAACAAGACAAGCACCGACCTTGGACTAATGCCAGAGTATGAAGTCGACACCACACCGACCGAATCAAGCGAGAATCTGATTACAAGCGGTGGTGTATGGAGTGCAGACAAGAACATAAATGACAAGTTGCAGGGTTCAAAGGTAGTTGAAGGTAACCCAATAACCATAACAGACGCAGAGCCAATGAACGCAGAGAGCGTAGTTGTGGAGTTAGAACCCAAGCAAGATTTACACGGCTACGATAAGCCTTGGGCAGGGGGTGCAGGGAAGAATTTACTTCCTATGACAGTTGATGGAATTAAAACTTTAAACTCAAGTTATACTTGGGTTGGAAATTTAACAACCATTAATAATGCAAAAATTAACATATTGACGGATTCTGCAAACAATGTAACAGGAATATCTATAAGTGGAACCCCAAATGCGAATGTTCTTAATATTTTATTAGGAATAATAACTACGACTTCAACTACTATATTAACTGGATTTTCTGGAGATTGGTTTGCAAACGGGCTAGTACTGCACGCCTATGAACAGGGAACCGCATCTCCAGAATACATCACTGGTGGTACAGGAAGTGTTGAATTACCTGCAAATAAAACATATGAAGTATCAATTAGCCTTAAACAAGATGTAGTTCGAAATGATACAATTTACCCAATGATACGCTTATCCACCGAAACAGACGCAGATTTCGAGCCATACTCTAACATCTGCCCTATAAGTGGATATAGTGAGGTTAATGTTGAGCGTGATGGCGATACATACACCATAGACCTTGACGGCACAAAATACGGCGGTACGCTTGATGTGACAGAGGGTGGATATAGTGATGAGTGGGGAACTCATACACTCGATTATGTGAGCCTAGAAGATGGACTATTCACGGCAAGCGCACCGAACAACGTTAAGGGTGACGTATTCGCACAAGCGAAATGTAACAGGATGAAAACGTGGGCAAGTGTTGATGATTTAGATGATAACTACGGAATAGCATACTCAAATAATACGTTTTACATGAAGCTTCCACCTGAATGCGGAACTACGGCAAGCGAAGTTGATGATTGGTTAGGGGAGAATCCTGTAAGCGTGGTTTATCTCAAAAAGACACCATCATCTGTATCAACCACACCAACAGATATAGCACTACTCGAAAACACCAACAACATATCAACAGATGGCACAAACATCACTTTAAAATATCAGCCTAACAACGTTATAGGCGAGTGCAAGAAATATACAGATGAGAAGTGTGCAAAAGTGCTTCCGCAACCACCTACTACAGACGGAACATATCATTTATCTTGTGAAGTGACAAGCGGAGTAGGTGAGTTGAGTTGGGTAAGTGATAGTTAAGAGAGGAGATGTATAAATATGCCAAAACCATTAGAAAATCACTCATTTTTGTTTGAAATTAGAGCAGAACAGAATGAGCGTGGAAATATAATCACAGGTAGACCAATAGTCTATGAATCAGTGACAGACTTAGGTTGGTTTGATGAAGTCATTGAGCGTGGAGCGTTAGATGGTGCAGATTTAACAGACGTTAGATTTTTAGTAAATCACGATTTGAAGAAAATACCACTCGCACGTTCTCGCAGAAACAACGGAAATTCTACCATGCAATTGAGTCCTGATTACGAAGGACTCGCAATAAATGTTTTATTAGATACAGAAAATAATTCAGACTCTCGCTCTCTGTACTCGGCAGTACAGAGAGGAGATATAACAGGAATGTCATTCATGTTCAGCGTGGATGATGAAGAGTGGACGGATTTAGAATCCGAACATCCAACTCGCAGAATCAAAAAGATTGGTTCAGTTGTTGAGGTTAGTGCAGTGACATTTCCTGCATATGACTCAACTGAAATAAACGCTCGAAGTAAGGAAGCATTGGACAATGCTCGGTCAGCGTTGGAGAAGGCTAGACAGATAGAGAGCGAAGCAGTGGACACTGCTCTGGAACTTGAGAAAGCAAAATTCAATTTTCTATCAAATTTATAGGAGGAAGAAAACGATGAGAAAACAGTTTTTAGAGAAGAAACTCAAAAGACTGAATTCAAAGCTTGAGTCTCTCAAGAAAAGAGCGATGAATTCAGAGGATGCTGCAGAAGTAAGAAGTCTTACAGAGCAGCTCGAAGAGTTGAATGAAGAGATTGTAGAAGTTCGTGAAGAACTCGATGCAATCGAGAATGAAACAGAGAGCAGAGATGCGATTCCTGAGGATGCAACTCCTGTGAACACTAAAGTGTTAGGTTCGTTCAAGAAGGAAGAGCGTTCAGAGGGCATCACGGAGTCAATGGAGTATAGAAGTGCATTTAAAGCATATCTTCAGAATGGAACTCCAATTCCTGCAGAATTTAGAAGCACAATCAGTGCAGATGATACTTCTGCAGCAATTCCAATGACTGTGATGAATGAAGTCATCAACACAGTAAGAAAGCGCTATGGAAATCTCTATTCTAAAGTTAGAAAGATGAGTGTTCCTGGTGGAGTTGAGATTCCAATCGGTTCACTCGAAGCGTCATTCAAGTGGATTGCTGACGACACAGTAAGTCCACGTCAGAAGCTCAATAAACTCGCAAAGGTGTCATTTGGATATCATACTGCAGAGATTAGAATCGCACAGACTTTCTTGTCACAGATTTTGACAGTCAGTGCATTCGAAGCAGAACTCTCAAGAGTGATTGCAATCGCTTATCTTAAAGCGATGGATCAGGCGATTGTTAATGGTTCAGGAAATGGTGCACCACTCGGAATCCTCAACGATGCACGCGTAACCAACAACGTGACTATGACTGCATCTGCAATGTCTGATTGGACTAAGTGGAGAAAGAACTTCTTCGCAAGTCTTCCCCTCGGATATCGTGGTGGAGAATTCATCTTCGCTGCATCTACTGTTGATGCATATCTTGAGACAATGGCAGATTCAAATAACAATCCAATCTTCCGTCAGGCAACAGGTCTCGAGGTAAATGACGGAGATGCACAGAATCCGAACGGACGTTTCTTCGGTCGTGAGATTTCACTTGTTGAGCCTGACATCCTTCCTGATTTCGACTCGGCAAATGCTAATGATGTAATCGGAATCTATTGGCAGCCAGAGGAGTATGCGGTAAATGAGAACTTCGGATTTACGATGAGACGTTACTTCGACGAAGAGACAAATGAGTGGGTTGACAAGGCCCTCACAGTTGTTGACGGTAAGATTTTGAATCCTACAGGATTCTATCTCATCAAGAAAGGGTGATAGATATGACTAATGTCGAAGCATTAAAGAACTTATATGTCGCTCTTGGTGGAAGTGCTGACAGTTTCACTGCAACAACAAACGCTGATGCGATTGCACTCATTGCTACAGTAGCATCTACTGCAGTCGCTCCAGAGCTTCCAAAAGTTGCAGCTAAAGACAATGGTAAGGTTTTGAAAGTTGTTGAGGGAAAATGGGCACTTGGAACCGACAATGTTGAATGATTAGGAGGTCAAAAACGATGATAAATACAAATAGAATCGTGCCTGTTCAGAAGACTGATTTAATCACTCTTTATGGCACAATCATGAAACTCGCAGGAACATCTGTGACTGCCGCAGAAGCATCTGCGCCTGGTGAGTTCGCTCTCACAAGTGGTAGCGGAAACATTCTTGCAAACGAGCCACTTAAGAAGCTCGACTTTGGTGAGTCAGTTTCAAGCGCAACTTTGTATTTCGTACCATCATATGAATACGAAGGTTTTTCAGTTGCAGGCACAGACGTGACTACTGCAGGAGTTGATGTGGTAGCAGACGGAGTGACACTCTACACTGCTACGCTCGCGACAGGAACAGTAACAATCGCAAAGGTTGGATTTTAATACACACAAGAGGAGGTGGACACCATGACGGATGCTCAAATGTTAGCAAGTGTTAAAGCTGCCCTGGGCATAACAGGCGATTATCTGGATACTACACTAACAACTTATATTGATGAGGTCAAGGCATTTCTGCACGATGCAGGAGTGAACGAGAACCAAATCACCCCTGGCATCGTGAGTCGTGGTGTCACAGACTTGTGGAATTATGGTTCCGGTGATGGTAAGTTGTCAACGTATTTCATGCAACGTGCAACTCAGTTAAGTTATAAGAGGTGATAAGATGGCAAGGAATTTCAAACCGAACGCACCTTTTGACGTAGCTATGAAACTTTTAATTCCAACAGAGACGATGGTCAAGGGATTCGCTAAAAAAGTGTTTCCTGATCCGAAAGATGTTTCTGTATTTTTTGGAAGTTTCCGCACGTTCGGAGGTACGGAGAATATGTCGAATGATGTCTACACGGTATTTGATACTGCAGTGATTGATACCTGGTTCAATCCGTCAATAAACTCTGACTGTAGGATCTATATCTGTGAGACAGGAGAAATATTCGACATAATAACACCACCGGAAAACATACATATGCGTCATCAATATATGCAATTTAAAGTTCAAAAAGTAGGTGGTAAAGCTTGAAAAAGACCAAACTCACACTTGATTTTAAAGATATTGATGAATATGCGCGAAAACTTGACAAGTTTGGTGGAGATTTAAATCGAACAGTCGAGAAGGCACTAACCGAATCGAAAGATTTAATCAATGAACAACTACACGCAGAAATGAAGAGACACCGAAGAACAGGAAGAACAGAACGGTCAATCAGAGACGATGCGAAAGTCACATGGAGCGGAACTCTCGCAAGCATTGACGTTGGTTTTGACATTTTAAACGGTGGACTCCCTTCAATATTTCTGATGTATGGGACACCAAAACAACCAAAAGACCAGAAAATATTTGATGCAGTCTATGGACGTAGTACAAAGCGAAAGATAAAAGAGATACAAGAGAAAATATTTCAGGAAGCGTTGAAGGAGGTAAGCAATGGAAGATAATCTTATAAGTATATTACAGTCGTTCAAACTACCAGTATACAGACAAGGTTCAATGTCTGCAGACGAGACATATCCTGACACCTTCTTCACTTTTTGGAATAACGACTCCGCGGATCATAACCACTATGATGATTCTGAATATGGATGTACATGGGATTTTGACGTGAATGTCTATTCGTCAGACCCAGAACTTACATATTCACTCTTACTTGAAGCAAGGTCACTTCTAAAGGCTGCCGGATGGATTATTTCTGGTAAAGGATATGATGTAACAAGCGATGAACCAACTCATACGGGTAGAGGGTTCAACGCGATATTTTTAGAAATTTAACAGGAGGTAAACGAAAATGCCAAAAATCTATGAATATAGAGGTGTCAACGGACTTGTGTATGCACCGGTCACAGAGGACTCCTCTGATACATTCTCAACTGGCACTGTCAAAGATTTGGCAGGTGTTGCAGAAATTTCAAAATCTACTGAGTCAAGCAACGAGCCACATTACTACGACAATATCCCTGCAATCGTGGTTGCGTCAACAGGTTCTGATGAAATCACAATTACTGCATCAGCAATTCCGCTTGACGTTCTTGCTGATATCACAGGACAGTACTATGATAGCGCAACAGGAATGTTCGTTGAAAAAGAAAGAGATCCGGGTTATTTTGCACTTGGATATCGTACTCAGGACACTGACGGAAATGACTACTATGTTTGGAGACTTAAAGGAACATTTAGTATTCCTGATCAGACTAATGTCACAGAGGACGATGGAACAGATGCAAACGGACAGGAAATCACTTTCACAGGTATTTCAACAACACATAAATTCACAAAGACAAATGCGCCTGCGAAGGCAATTACTGTTGATACAAGTGTGAATGCAGTTGACGAGAGTACTTTCTTCGGAACAGTTCAGACACCTGATACTGTGACAGTTACTCCCTAGCATACGCCTGAGCAAGACTCAGGCATCCATGCTTATTGGAGATACAGAGACTCTTACTGCAACCACTGTTCCTGCATCAGCTACAGTGACATGGACTACATCCAACTCGTCTATCGCAGATGTGACTGCAGGAGTTATTTCTGCAGAGGGTGAGGGAACTGCAACAATCACGGCATCCATCACTGTTGATGGAGTGAGTAAAACCGCAACTTGTGCGGTGACAGTCGCAGAGCCAAGTGTTGAACTTAGCAGTGTAAGCGAGTCAGTTGAAGTTGAAGGAACTGTCACTCTTACTGCTACAACCGTACCTGCTGACGCAGAAGTCACATGGTCATCTACTGATGATGGAGTGGCAAGTGTAGCCGGTGGAGTTGTGACAGGCGAGTCTGCAGGAACTGCAACAATTACTGCTACAATCACAGTCAACGAAATTGACTACACAGACACTTGTGAAGTCACAGTGACTACTTAAAAAGCTTACAAGATTTAGGTAACCTAATAATGCCATAGCCGGCACTAGTTTTTAGTGCCGGCATCCTTAAAATTAGAGAAGGAGAATAAAAATATGATTTTAAATGTATACGGAAAAAATAAAGAAATTGTTAAAAAATGTGAAGCGAAAGAAATTGATTTGATGTATGGAACAGTTAGAAGTCTTATGAAACTTTTAAAAGTTGATAAGATGAAAGACACATTTGAGCTTCTCGATGTGATGTGTGAAGCATGGGAAGAGTTGACAGTCATTCTCGAGGACGTGTTCCCAGACATGGAAGAAGAGGATTGGAATGGAGTGAAAGTTGCTGAATTATTGCCAATCATTCTTGATGTATTTAAAAGTTCATTCAGTCAAATCTTAACTATACCAAAAGACGCAAAAAACTAGATGAGGGAGTGGATGACGCTCCCTTATATGAGGTTTTATTTGTTTTAGAACATAATCTCTGTAAAGAATACCCCGCACTGACTCCATTTGAGGTTGAAAAGCGGAGATTCTATGACGTCATCAAATTATACGCAGAATTAAGAAATATGCAGATTAAAGAAGAAAAACGAAATGATCCGGACAGAGTCATCAGACGACCTGCCGGAGATAAGTGGTTCTAAGTAGGTGGTGAACATATGCCAAACAATGAAACAACAACCAAATTTAAAGCGGATATATCACAGTTAAAAGCTTCGATGCAGGAAGCAGCAAGACAAGTTAGACTTGCAAACTCTGAATTTAAAGCTGCAACTGCGGGAATGAATGATTGGGCAAGTTCTGCAGACGGTTTGAATGCTAAAATTAAGCAGTTGGATTCTGTTCTATCTGCTCAAAAATCACAACTCGCGAGTCTTGAAAAGCAATATGAGTTGACTGCAGAAGCGCAGGGTAAAGACTCCAAAGGAGCTCAAGAGCTGCTCATAAGAATTAACAATCAAAGAGCTGCTATTGGAAAAACCGAATCACAACTCGAATCGTATGAAGCGGAGTTACGTGATTGTGCCAATTCAGAAGGGAGATTTGCAGAGCAAACTGAAAATGCAGTAGTAAGTTCAAAGAAAGCATCTGACGGATTCACTGTGATGAAAGGCGCGCTTGCAAATTTGGTTGCTGACGGTATAAGAGCAGCTATCAACGGAACAAAAGAGCTTGCAAAGGATATTTTGAAGGTCGGAACGAACTTCGAAAAATCCATGTCGCAAGTTGAGTCTGTTTCCGGAGCGAGCGCAAAAGAGCTCGAAAAATTAAAAGAAAAAGCAAAAGAAATGGGTTCTTCCACTGCTTTCACTGCAAGCGAAGCTGCAGACGCGATGAATTACATGGCGATGGCGGGATGGAAGACCAAAGATATGCTCAACGGCATCGAGGGTGTCATGAATCTCGCAAGTGCGAGTGGAGAAGACCTTGCTACTACTTCTGACATAGTGACTGACGCATTGACTGCTATGGGGTATAGCGCCAAAGATTCAGGACATCTCGCAGACGTCATGGCAAAAGCGAGTGCGAATGCGAACACAAATGTCTCAATGATGGGACAGACATTCAAATATGCGGCCCCACTTGTCGGAACTCTCGGATATAACATGGAAGACACTGCAGTTGCTATCGGTTTGATGGCGAATGCAGGAATAAAGGGAGAAAAGGCAGGAACTGCACTCCGAAGCATATTCACAAGAATGTCAGCTCCACCAAAAGCTGCAGCAGAAGCGATGAAAAAACTCGGACTCTCGCTGACTGATTCAGAGGGTAAGATGAAACCATTCGCTGATGTGATGGTAGACCTTAGAAGTAAGTTCAAAGGACTTTCGGAAACTCAACAGACTCAACTTGCAAGTGCTATCGCAGGAAAAGAAGCGATGAGTGGCTTTCTCGCAGTAGTAAAAGCAAGTCCGAAAGATTTTGAGTCACTTACAAAAGCGGTTAACGACTCCAAAGGTGCCGCCAAAGAAATGGCAGAGACTAAACTTGACAATTTGAGTGGAGATGTGACTCTCTTAAAATCAGCATTCGAGGGACTCCAACTTCAAATATTTGAAGGTGCAAACACCCCGCTTAGAGATTTAGTACAAACTATCACTAATCAAGTGATACCTGCTATTAGTGATTTAATCAAAGGGACAGACGGAGCGAGCGCAAAGTTTGGAGAAGTAGTGAGTGGAATTGTTCAGAATATTCTTTCTGGAATACAGAACTCACTCGATGAGATTATAAAATTTGGAACAACTTTAATCATTGACTTAGCTAAAGGAATAATCAACGGACTTCCCCAAGCGATTGCAACCACATCACAAGCAGTGAGAACTCTTGTCGACACGTTAGTCGAACAGGTGGGAACACTTCTCGATGAGGCTCCTGTTGATGCAATAGTGGATTCTTTCGTGGATATGCTTATTTCAATGGCAGACGCACTTCCGATAGTCCTTGAGAAGTTAGTTCCACATTTAGGGGAGTTTGTCATTAAACTTGGAGCTGCTCTTGTGAAGAACAGTCCGAGATTTTTGGCTGCAATGATTCAACTGTGGTCACAACTTCCACTCGCGATGTCAAAAGCTATTATTGCGACTGTTAAAAAGATTCCAGAAGCTATCAAAAGTATTGTCGGCGCTTGGGATAATTTAAAAGTTGCAATTCCAAAGATTTGGAACTCTATTAAAACATCCGCTCAAGCGATTATTCTTGGTAAGATGGTCTCAATCTTTAAATCTGCAGTAAGTAAGATTCAACATTTCTTCGCGGATTTAGGTAAGAAGATAGAAGATGGATTCAAAGCAGTTTACGACATTGGAGCGGACATCGTTCGAGGACTCTGGAACGGAATCAACGATCAAGTGAAGTGGATTAGACAGAAACTTGAAGGTTTTGGGAAATCTGTTCTCGGAGCATTAAAAGACTTCTTCGGAATTCATTCTCCATCAACGCTCATGCGCGATCAGGTCGGAGTGTATCTTGCAGAAGGTGTCGTTGCGGGAGTAGTGAAAGCAGAGAATAAGTCTATCAAAGTACTCAAGGCATCTGCTGCCAGAATGACCAAAGGATATATGGATGGATTTGTTTCAAGTCTTTCTTATTCTAGTTCGAGAGTGACCAACACTGCAAAAGGACTCATATCAAACGCACTCGGAACTATGTTAAGTGGTGGATTTAATTTCTCGGAAACTGCAAACAAAGCAAGTAAGAACTTTTCTGACTCTCTCGCAAAACAAGTCGAGTATTTGACTAATCGCATGAGCTACGAGAACGAACAAAAACTTGCAGCATTTGACAGTACTATCTCAAATTATGAAAAAATGAGAGATAGCAAAGTCAAAGTTGCTGAAAAGTCGAGAGACAGAGAGATTAAGCGACTCGAAGCAGAAAGAGATGACGCAGTCAAGAGAATCGAAAAAGACCGAGACAAGAGACTCAAAGAGTTGGAATCAAAACTCAACTCCAATGTAGACTCAAAGACTAAGAGCCTACAGAAGAAACGTGATGCGAGAGTTGATGCGTTGGAGAAAGAGCGAGACGCAAAAGTCGAAGCCTTAGAGAAAAAGCGCGATAAAGAAAAGGACAAGAAGAAAAAGAAAAAACTCACAGATGAAATAAAAAAAATCAAAAAAAGTTACACAGAAAAGATAAAAACTGCTAAAAAGGGAGCAGAAGAAGAGATTGACAATCTCAAGAGTAGTGATAAGAAGAAAAATGAACTCATTAAACAAGAGATAAGTCAACTCAAAGAAAACTCGGCAAAAGAAGTTAATGCGACCAAAAACTCATATGATAAGCAGATAAAAGCGACTAAAAATAACACTACAAAACTTGTCAATAACATCAAAAAACAGTATGAAAAGCTTATAAACTCACAGAAAACTGCTAAAAATAACTACTCATCAGCGACATCCAAGATGTTAACAGAATTTACAAACGCTCTAAATGAATACAGAACACAGGCAGAAGACATCGTCAACACTACGATTGATGGAATCACAGATACATATCAAGCGAAGTATGACGCATTGATTGACAAGCAGGACGACTTGATTGACAAACTCATTTCTGCAGGAGATTTGTTTGAAGTCTCAGGTGCAGGAGTGATGACAATCAATGATATCTCGATGCAAGTTCAAGGAATGAAAGACTATGCGGACAAGCTCCAACAGATAAAGTCAAAAGTTTCCAAAGAGTTGTTTGACGAAATCAGCAAGATGGACATGAAAGAGGGTTCAGCATACATCGACAGACTTCTCGCATATTCAGAGGATGAGTTGCAAACCTACAATGACTTGTATACAGAAAAGTTGGACGTTGCAAAAGAACTTTCAGAAAATCTCTATCAATCAGATTTTGACGAAGTTGCGAGCGAATACACAGACGCGATTGAAAAGGCATTTGATGGACTTCCTGCAGAGCTTGAAGCACTCGGAAAAGAGTCACTCTCCGGATTCATTTCAGGACTTACAGAAGGAACAGACTACATGAGCGGAGCGATTAAGCAGATGATTGGCTCCATGATTAGCACTTTCAAGACTCAACTAGGAATCCACTCTCCATCGAAAGTGCTTATGCAGTTGGGTGAGTTCACAGGAGAAGGATTTGCCGAGGGACTTAAGAAAACAATCGGACTTGTGACAGACTCTGCGACTAGCTTAGTAGATGTTACTGCAACAAGTTTAGATGGAATCAAGAGTACACTTAACAGTGCTAAGAGTAGTGTGGCAAGTGGTGTAAGTAGTAGTTCGGTAGTAACCAACAATTACAATTTAGTTCAAAATAACAACAGTCCAAAACCACTCACGGCACTCCAAACTTATCAGGCAAGAAGACAACAAATAGCAATGGTTAAAGCGTTCACTTCATAGAAGGGGGATTGATATGTATACAGTAATTGTTGAGAATCAATACGGTGAGCAGTTGGAGCTCACGCACAATAGTCACTACAATATCACAGACATTGATGGACTAGACCCACCTGATGGAGTGATTAACACTACAAGGAATGCGAATGCAGACGGTTCTGTGTTCAATAGCGCTTATGTTGACAATCGGACAATCACAATCACGATGTCAGTCAATGCTCCTGCAGAAATTAACAGAATCGCACTCTATCAATATTTTAAGAGTAAGAGACCGGTCAAATTAAGATATCGAAACGGAACTCGAGATGTTTATATTTCCGGATATGTGAAATCAATGCAGATTGCATATTTTGAGATGAAACAAGTTGTACAAATAGTTGTATTTTGTCCGGAACCGTATTTTAAAAACACAGAGAGTGTTGAACAGAGTTTCTCAAACATCGAGAGTCTGTTCGAGTTTGCTTTTAGTATTCCAGAAGAGGGAGTTGCGTTCTCCAATATTGACATAGACGCAGAGCGTTCTGTGATTAACTATGGAGATGTTGAGACAGGTGCAATCATTGAACTTCACGCAATTGGAACTGTTCAGGTTCCAAAGATAACCAACTCAAACACTCTCGAGAGCATGACTATAAGCGCGAATATGGTAGACGGAGATTCTATTGTGATTAATACGAATAGAGGTCAGAAAAGTGTGATGAAAAATAACACGACCAATCTCATTGGAAATTTAACACAAGACTCCACTTGGTTTCAACTTATTCCCGGGGATAATGTATTCACGATCAGCGCGAATGAGGGAGTCAATAATCTAGTAGTGACTTTCACTGTTGACAGTCTATTCGAGGGAGTGTGAGTGCTATGGATATACACGTTCGGGGATATAATCAATATGGAATCATCGACACTTATGAGTCTATAATTTGGAACACTCAATATTTCGGACAGAACGAGTTTGAGTTGACTGTTGCAGGAACTCCTGAAAACATCGACTTACTTCGTGTGGGAAATACACTTATGAGAAGTGTTGATGTTGGTTCTAACGGCGAGCAGTTTAACAAGATGATTATAGAGAATCGAAAAATCACTTTCGATGCTGAAAGAGGATGGATTCTAACTGTTGGCGGCAGAGGTATCAAGAAAGTTGTAAGTCAGAGAGTCATCTGGGAGCAGACCAACCTCAGTGGAAATGTCGAGGATGGTATCAGACAGATTCTGACAGATAACATCATCGCTCCAGATATTCCTGAGAGAGCGATTGATTCTTTTGTATTAGACACTGCTGCCGGACTAACTGACACTTTTGAAGTTCAGTTATTTGGAGAAAATATCGCTGAATGGCTCGAATCTATATGTCAGACTTACGACTATGGATGGGACATATACTCAAGTCGTGCGGGCGAGTATGTATTCAAACTCTATAAGGGTTCAGAAGTTCCAATTATATTCAGTCCAGAATACGATAATCTTATAAGTGCGACATATGAGGAAGATTTTAGAAATCTAAAAAATACTGCACTTGTAGGTGGGGAAGGCGAAGGAACGTCCCAGAGAGTGACATCCGTAGGAGCTACAAGTGGATTAAATAGATATGAAACCTATGTAGATGGTTCTAGTGTTTCAAGTAATGGAGAAATAATCACAGAACAGACTTATTTGAGTATGCTACAGAACTTCGGCTCTGAACAACTAGCACAGACCACTTTCATACATAAGTTTGAAGGGGAGATTCTACAGAACTTATATAAGTTAGGTGTTGATTTTAAGCTCGGAGATGTAGTCAGAATCAGCAACGGACTTGTAAGCGCGACTAGTAGAATTATCGAAGTAATATATTCAGAAGATGAAAACGGTACATCTATAGTGCCAACTTTTAGTGATTGGAAGGAGGATGACTGATGTCAATCACATATGGATATTTTAACAGTTTAAATGGAGATAGAACCTACAACGCAGACCAAATGAGCGAGTATTTTGACGGACTTGTTTCGGATGGAGTATTTGAAGATGTAGGTGGCGCACTCCAGGTCATTGAAGCAACTACGAGTGGGAACTGGAATGTTGCAGTCAAGAGCGGAAGAGCATTGATTGATTGTAAATGGATGAAAAATGACGCTGATGCACTTATCACTATCACTCAATCAAGCGGAACACTCTCGAGATATACTGCGATAGTGGTAAGATTAGACCGAACCAACAGAACGATGACAATTCAAGCGAAAGACGGAACTCCTGCAAGTAGTCCACAGAGAGTCACTATGACAGACAGTGAGACCATCAAAGAAATATGCTTGGCTCAAATTCTAGTGCCTGCAGGAAGCGTAAAAGTCTCACAGTCCAACATCTACGACATGAGACCGAGTTCACAGTGTGGATGGGTGACCGGACTCATTAAACAAGTGGACACATCACAGTTATTTCTGCAATGGGAAACCGCATATGCTGAATTCTACACATCTTTCCAAGAGTGGTTTGCGACTCTAACTCAACAGTTGGAAGTTGGAGCGTTCTTGAAAGAATATAAAAAAGTAGTTAATGGTGGGGCAGGAGTAAGTAGAGTGATTCCACTTGATATGGTGGGATATACTTTCGAAGCAAGTGATATATTTAATGTTTATATCAACGGATTGAAAGCACTCGAAAACACAGATTATAATGTCGGTTCTGACGGAGTGACTGTGTTCTGCGATATGACTACTGGAAATGTAGTTGAAATACAAGTATTTAAAAATGTAATTGGTAATCCTGGGGGAAGTAGAGCGAATGAAGCATATTTTGCATATGGAAGTACAAATGCAGATAGTGTTGACGCTTACAATCCACAGGTTGATTTGTTAAATAATTAAGAGGAGGGGAAGAAATGGCAATATTATTCGGAAATCCATCAGACTTTCAAGAAATGATGGAAACAATGGGATTTGTGAATGATGGTTCAGACAAATATTACTACGGAGCAGATTCCGAAAAGAAAGTGTTGCTCGAACCTACATCATCAAATATATTCAATGTGTACTGTTCAGATGGTGTTAATAGTGGATATATAACAAGCGAGGGTTATTCTGGCAATCCTTTAAAGATTGAATATTTCCCTCTTAAAAATGGTGGAGTAGTTTTTAGAGCAAAATATGTGAGTAATGCATCTGATGCAATCGGATATCCATTTTGTTTTTGTGCTTTTAAAAATGCAAATGATGAATACGAGTATATCTATAGGGCGTATGTGAGCAGTATTGAATCGGCATATAAAATCTATCACGATAATAATGACGGACGAATTATAAGGATTCTAGCACCAACTACATCAACTTTGGCAGACGGTACAGCAAATGTAATCTCATTGAGTGGTTTATATAATCAGGTAGACGGATTCTTACCTGATGATATTAAATTATGCACAATATGCTCAAACACATTAGGATATTCAAAATCATATGGAGCCACTATTGATGGAGATACTTATGTGTTTGGGATGTCTGAAAGTGATTCAAGTTCAGGCGGTGTCGGCGGTAGAATAGCGTTTAAGATTATACCTGAAAATTGATATAAAGTACTACTTTCTATTTATTGTTTTCCACTCGGTAGAAATATCGAGTGGTTTTTTTTTATAAAAAAGTGTTGACAATGTAGCACATTTGTACTATATTATAATTAAAGATAAGGCAAGAGCCTAATAAGAAAGGAATGGTTGATATGTACGAAGTAGTTAAAATAGTTAAAGGTTATGAAATAACTAGAATGATAGGCGCTAAAGGTGCTTACCATGTAAATATTAGAGAGGGTAAAGGCTTTAGAGAGTTTCATACATTTAAAACTATAAAAGCCGCTGCCGAGTTTATAGAAAAAACTTTATAAATCTTATAGCTGAGCATAAAACAAGAACAAAACAAGCTGCGCTAACGGCATGACGGGCAGAAAGGAAGGTTGATTATTATGATAATTAAAAGAAGAGAGCTCAATGAAATGCCTTTTGATAAACGTTTCGACAACGAACTCTGCCACGCGACAGGGTATGAAGTGCTTATCGATGGTGAGTGGTGGGATGAGTATGTTGATGGTGAGGGAGAATATCATTACGGGAGGTGAAACAAATTGCAACGCGGCAGCAGGACAGAATATATTAATAATTTTAAAAGACTCCGGATCCAATCTGGAATGACGCAGAAGGAGCTCTCGAATGCTCTGGGGATGAGCATCCACACCCTACGCTCATATGAGAAAGGCTCCAGGGAGTTCGACTCGACAGACATAGCTACTTTTATAAAAACGTGCTTGGAGCTGAACTGTGAAGTTTCAGAGTTGTTAGAATCCAACGATACAGTCCAACTCTGGAGTCAATATTTAAGTAAACATTAAAATTTTAGGTGGTCACTTTAAGTGACTGCCTTATTTTTTTATAGTAATAAAAATATACCACCGTCTGCGCGGGTGTCATTTTTTACCGACATCTTGGTCACATCTTGGTCAGATGTTGACAGGCAAAAGTGCGGTTTTTCGTGATTCTACACTTGTAGTTGTATAAGATGTATATACTTTTACTATATTATTATATATTTTAGATTAAAAACATTAGTAAAAATCGATGATTTTTTAATCTATTACACGAGTAATAAAAAGATCTTGACATCTTGGTCACTTTTTCTCGAAATGCCCTCTATCAGCTTGATTGCGCCTGACCAAGATGTCCAAAAAGATCTTGGTCACATCTTGTACATCTTGTCCGTAAAGAAAGTTATATATTTTGTCTACTATTGTAGACTTTATAATATATAAAAATATATCATAATGTTAAAAACTTTTTACATGATATCTATTGACTTTTACATATAAATTTGATATACTTTTATAAAAAGGGGGTGACAAAAAAATGAGAAGTCTGCTAAAGCACAAGATGCTTGATAGAGGTCGGACAGACTTCATTCAGTTTTTATCCGAAATTTTGGACTGCAGCCGACAGACTGCAAGTGCAAAGTTTAAAGGTTCGGATTTTACGGAATCTGAAATCAAAATACTAGCAAAATACTTCGAGTTTACAGGAGTGGAACTCGAGGGTGTGTTTAAGTCGTGATAATTTAAAGGGGAGCGAACTCTCTTGGATAAACTCCAGTTCTTCAAATAGATAGTACTTTTGTACTATATTCTAAATTATCACGATAAAATCCCAAAATTTAAAAAATATGAGAGTAGAGGAGTGTGATAAAAATAAAACTCTATAAACATCAGTCCGATGCGTTAGAAGCGACTCAAGATTTTAATCATGTAGCATACTATCATGATATGGGTCTTGGAAAAACCTATACAGGCGCAGAGAAGATGAAACAACTAGGACTCAAATTAAATCTTGTTGTTTGCCAAAAGTCAAAGATTAATGATTGGATAGAGCATTTCGAAGAGCACTATCCAGAGTGGAATGTATTTAATCTCACGACTTGGGAAAGAGAAGATTGGGACGGATTAAAAAATTGGCCGACAGATAATCTCACAGATGTTTTTGTCATCAATTATGATTTGGTTTTTAGACGTCCGAAACTTTTAAAATTAAATAATTTCACTTTAATGTTAGACGAGTCATCACTCATCCAGAACGAACAGGCGAAGCGTTCAAAGTTTATTTTACAATTAAAAGCTGAAAATGTAATCTTACTTTCAGGAACTCCAACAGGTGGAAAGTATGAGAGACTCTGGAGCCAACTCCATCTACTAGGGTGGAGTATCAGCAAAGATATGTTTTACAACACATATGTAAACTTTTACTACGACAATTCACAGGGTTTTCCGTTGATGATAATTAATGGATATAAAAATCAACGCAGATTAAAAAAGAAAATGAGAGAGTATGGGTGTCATTTTCTAAAGACAAAAGACGTGTTTGACCTTCCTGATCAGATACATCAGGAGATTAAAGTCAACACTAGTCGAGAGTATGACGAGTTTCACAAATATTCCATCACTACTGTGGACGGCTTGGAGTTAGTCGGTGATACATCACTCCTACAGATGTTGTATGAGCGTGAACTCTGTGGACAGTATTCAGATGATAAGATTAAAGCTTTCGAAGATATACTGCAGAGTACAAATGACCGATTGATTGTATTTTACAATTTCAATGCGGAGTTAAATAAACTCTTGGAGTTAGTTGGAGACCGTCCACATGGAGTAGTTAACGGTGCAACCAAACAACCGGAGATTTTAAACCAACAGAGTGCAGTCTTATTCGTTCAGTATCAAGCTGGTGCGATGGGATTAAATCTGCAGGTTGCAAATAAGATTATTTACTTTACTCCACCACTTAGCAGTGAGTTATTTGAGCAGAGTAAGAAGAGGGTCCACAGAATAGGACAACAAAGTACGTGCTTTTATTACTATTTGGTGTGCCGTGGTTCGATTGAGGAGAAAATATATAGTATTTTAAAAATGAGAAAAGATTACACAGATAAACTATTCAGAGAGGAGCGAGAAAGTCGTGAGAAATAAAGTACTAATTATATTATTTATTTTAAGCATATTAACATTATTATTTGCAGCCATAACAGTTGATAGTGGTTCATATGGGCACGTTATAGCTGCTATTATATCAGGGACTTATGCTTGTTTGTTTGGGGGTGCTAATTTTGGCTGCAGCAGAAAAAACGTTTGAAAATAAAATTAAAAAATTTTTAGACGACCAGAAATGTTGGCACGTGAAGTTTTTTGCAAACGGTTTCACGAAAAAAGGTGTCCCAGATATTCTTGCATCTGTTAACGGATATTTTGTCGGAATCGAAGTCAAATCTGCAACCGGTCATCCGTCAAACTTGCAGATGCATCACGTCAGCATGATAAGAGAGTCCGGTGGATTCGCTTTTGTAGTTTATCCGTCGGGATTTGAAGAACTAAAGAAAATCATCACAGATTTAAAAAAGGACACATTCAGAGAAGATTTGCCGATGATTTTAAAATAAAATTGAAAGGGTGAATTACATGAAAGAAGCTATTGAAAAACTACTAAAAAGCACAAAGCGTGAGGGAATCAATGACTTGTGCGAATATCTCGATGAGATTGGTTTTTACACGGCTCCGGCATCTACGAGATTTCATGGAGCGAAAGAAGGCGCGCTTGCTATCCACTCTATGAACGTGTACCAGTGGGCAGAGCAGCTTGCAAAAACATGGCTCACGAAAGAAGACTTTAAAGCGTTGAAACCATCAATCATCATTGCTGCACTTTTGCATGATGTTGGTAAGTGTGGACAGTTTGGGAAACCGCTTTATGTCGAGAATATGCTCAAGACAGGTCAGAGCAAGGCTCAACCGTTTAAACATAACAGTGAACTTTTGACACTTCCACATGAAGTGGTTTCGGTTGTTGAGATTACGAAGTTTATAGACTTAACCGAAGAAGAGCAGAATGCTATTGCTTGGCACAATGGTTTGTATGGATGTTTTAAATATGACATCCAGGGAAAAGAAACAATGTTGTATATGCTTGTCCACTTTTCAGATTTATGGGCAAGTAGAATTTTAGAAAGAGAGGAATAAGAAATGGGTGATGTTGAATGGCGACCCGTCAAAGATTACGAATTAAATTATTTGGTAAGTAATACGAGTCTTGTATTTAGTAACTTAACCAACAAAATACTAAAATTTAATCGTATGAATAACGGCTATTTATCAGTTGAATTATTTAATAAAGGAAAATCAAAAAGACTTTTGGTTCACAGAATTGTGGCTCAGTCTTTTATAGATAATCCAAATAATTATCCAGTTATCAACCATAAAGACGAGAATAAATACAATAATAATGTGGATAACTTAGAGTGGTGTACTCAAAAATATAATGCTAATTACGGAAATGCTTTAATTAAAAAAAGTAAAAATTTTAAATCTACAGAAAGACATAAACAAGTAGCAAGACTAATTGCGTTAAGCAGACAAATACCTGTTTTGCAGTTTACTAAGTCAGGTGAATTTTTAAAAAGGTTTAATTCTGCCGCAGAAGCTAGTAAATTATTAAAAATAAATGCTTCACACATAGGAGAAACTTGTAAACAAATTAGAAAGAGCGCCGGTGGTTTTTGCTGGCAATACGAAAGGAGTGTTGACTTATCGGAGTATTAGTTTACATTTTGGGACGTTCCGGAACAGGTAAGTCCTATTCGATGAGAAACTTTGACAAGAAAGATATCTGCATCATTAATGTGCAGGGCAAAATCCTACCTTTTAGAGGTTCAGGAGCGTTTGATATCGTTCATACAGATTCAAGTGATGAGATTGTGAAGACAATCGAAGAAAAGTCCAAAACTTATAAGACGATTGTAGTTGATGACTTTCAATATGTCATGGCGAATGAGTTTATGCGCAGAGCCACAGAAAGAGGATATGATAAGTTCACAGAGATCGCACGTCATGCGTGGGACATCGCAGACTGCGTGAACAGACTTCCGCAAGACGTCATCGTTTATGTGATGTGTCACACTGACACAGATCAGGATGGATTTGAAAAACTTAAAACAATTGGAAAACTCTTGGACGAAAAAATAGTACTTGAAGGTATGTCTACAATCGTTCTAAAAACCGCAGTAAGTGATGGGCAGTATATGTTTTTAACTCAAAACAACGGAAAAGATACTGTCAAGAGTCCTGCTGATATGTTCCCATCACTTGCAATTGAGAATGACTTGAAATATGTGGACGACAAAATCAGAAACTACTATGAGTTAAGTGGAGCGAAGTCCGATGAAGAGATTAAAAAATCAGACGAAACCGCAAAAAAGGAAGCTCCAGAGAAAAAGAAACGTTCACGAAAAAAGACTGCAGAAGCGGAAGCAGAAAAAGGACTTGAAGCAGTAGCAAATGCCGAATATCCGGAAGACGTGGACATGGCAAAAGAGGAGTTGGAGACTCCTGAACTACCACAGAGAAAAAGACGTAGACGCAGAGCAGAGTGAAGGTATGCTGACTGGACACCATTCGATTAAAAAATAGGAGGTATAAAAATGAGTAAATGGTCGGAATTTTCTAAAAAAGTTGATTTTAGTAACATGAAAAAAGATATTGAAGAAGCTAAGAAATCCAATGGAAGTGGGGAATATAAGGAAGTTACCCCAGGAACATACAATGTTCAACTCGCAAAGATGGAAGTTGGAGAGTGTGGGGAGAAGTCAGAGAACCCAGGAGCACCACTTCTCAAGGTTGACTTTAAGATTTTGGATGGAGAATTTAAAAAATACCACCTGTTCATGAATAAGATTCTCTACACGGAGAGAACCGATGAAAAGTGGAATATGCCAAAGTTGATGGCAGGAGTTCTCGGATGGCTCGAATCACTTGACCCATCAGAAGATGTTGGAGACATCACTTTCGAGTCATATGAGCAGTTTGAAGATATGGTTCTCGATATAGCTGAGGATGTATGTGATTTAACATATGAAGTTGACTATGACCCTGAAGCATTCAACAGTATTCACATCTCAGATGTGTACGAATAATCAGATAAATAAATGCGGTCAGTATCCTCTGACCGCAGAGACGAAGGGGGTGTTTATAGAATGTCGATGATATTCTATGACTGACTTTGAGGTCACTAAATTTGACTGGCTTGTGGTTGCAATTGACCCTGATCAGGAAGAGCCATATATCATAGTCAACGATTTGGACGCGTTAAAAGATTTATATGAGAAATATAAAGAAGATATATGGGTGGGATATAATAACAGACATTATGACCAATACATCATGAAGGCTCTCTTATGTGGTTTTTCTGCCTGGGAAATGAATAGACATATAATCATATATGAGCGACCTGGATGGGAATTCTCATCACTACTCCAGAAAGTGTTTATGATTAATTTCGATTGTATGATGGCGCAAAAATCACTCAAAGAGTTGGAAGGGTTTCAAGGACATTCGATATATGAGAGTTCGGTGGAGTTTTCGATTGAGAGACCGTTGACAGAAGATGAAATCACAGAAATGGTTCAGTATTGCTTTAATGACGTCAAGGAAACGATGAATATTTTTGCAGAAAATATAAACGAGTTCAACGCTCTCTTGTGGTTGGTGCAGACTTTTGAATTTCCAATCTCATATCTCGGAAAAACAAAGGCTCAAATATCTGCAGAAATTCTCGAATGTTCTAAAACAAAGAGAGATGATGAGTGGGACATAAGTGTGTTAGATTGTATTAAACTTAAAAAATACAAAGCTGCTGCCGAGTGGTTTTTGAATAATAAAAATCACTTTTATAAATATCCCAACGGAGATAAGAACACATTTGAGTTAGAAGTAGCAGGAATCACTCACGTGTTTGGATGGGGTGGAATACATGGTGGAATCGAGAAATATCACTACAAATGTGATTCAAACCACTTGATACTCCATATAGATGTCGCTTCTTATTATCCAAGGCTTATGATATTCCATGGTCTACTCACTAGGAGCGCAAAGCACCCAGAGAGATTCAAAGAGATTTATAAAAAGCGAATTTCACTCAAAAAAGCAGGGAAGAAAAAAGAACAAGCTCCGCTTAAAATTGTCATTAACTATTAGTGTCAATTAAAAAATCCATTGAACCCTACCAGGGGTGTGCTTGTAGATATACAAGTGCTAACGGGGGAAGCCCTCCAATTTTACTGGGTAATCCCGTGCTAAGACTTAGGAGAATAAAATGCAACGTAAAAAAATCAAGTTTTTATTCTAAGTAAAGTGTAACGACTATCCCGAAAGGGAGTACATCTACTATTGGTATGTAGATGGAAGCGGTGGACTAGATGATATAGTCTAATCCCATGCAAATGGTAAATCATGGGTATAAATGTAACGGTACTTATGGAATCACAAAAGACATTACTAATAAGGCTTATGATCCGAGGAATGCAAATCTAATCTGCGTTAACGGTCAGTTGATGTTGGTGGACTTGATAGAACATCTTGAGAGTGTTAAATCTTTCGAGTTAATACAATCAAATACAGATGGGTTGATTATCAAAATATTAAAATCTGACTTTGATGCAGTTGATGATATCTGCTATGAGTGGGAACAGAGATGCAACATGGAACTTGAGTTTGATTACATTGAAGAAATTTGGGAAAAAGACGTAAACAACTATGTTTTCCGTCAATTTGATGGAAAAGTGGAGCGAAAAGGCTCTTATGTAAAAGAGCTTTATTCACTCGACAACGACTTACCAATCGTTAACAAGGCAGTGGTTGATTGTATTCTCAAGAATATACCTGTGGAAACTACGATCAAGTCTTGTGATGAGTTCGTCATGTTTCAGAAGGTTTCTAAACTTACAAGAAAATTTACTCATGTAGTTTATAAGCGGTGGATATATGGCGAGAATTTGGGGGAAGAAAAGCATTTTACAAATAAATGTTATAGAATTTTTGCATCGACTGACAAAGTTGACGGGCCCGTGTATAAAGCAAAGGGAGATAGACTCTATAAGTTCCCAAATACAAGTGAACATAGTTTCATTGAGAACGGAGATATCCAAAATGTGCCAATTCCTGAAAAGCTAGACAGACAGTGGTATATCAATTTAGCAAAAGAGCGCCTGAAACAATATGGAGTGAGTGTGTGATGATGAAGTTATTTCGTGGGTTCGTACCCACCAAAAATAAAAAATGTCTTATGAAATTTAAGAATGTGCCTGATGAGGATTTGCAGACTTATGAAGAAATCAAAAGCCTTCCTGAATTTGCAGGAATACTCTCGGAAGAGTGCATCCTTATAGATATAGATGACAAAGAACAATCTGAAATTTTAATGAATATTGTGGAAGACCTACAACTACGATGTAGAGTCTACGAGACTACAAGAGGCAAGCATTTTCTTTTTAAAAATACACATCAAGAGTCCTGCAAGACTCACACGATGCTTGCTTGTGGGTTAAAATCTGATATCAAAGTTGGATGTAGGAATTCTTATAGTATTCTCAAATTTAAAAATAAAGAGCGAAAGATAATCTATGACATTTTTGATGATGAAGATTATCAAGATATTCCGAAGTGGCTTTTACCAATCAGGAACTCATTCGAGTTTTTAAACATGGAAGCAGGAGACGGAAGGAATCAATCACTATTTAATTATATCTTGACTCTGCAGTCGAACGACTTCACAGTCGAAGAGTGTCGGGAGTGTATTAGGATCATAAATAAATACGTGATTAAAAATCCACTATCTGATTCAGAGATTGAGACTATCCTAAGGGATGATGCTTTTAACAAACCGGTATTCTTTGGTAAGCGTGGGATGTTTTTATTTGATAAGTTTGCAACTTATTTAAAAAATAACAATCATGTGATTAAAATTAACGACCAACTTCATATCTATGACGATGGGGTATATGTTCAAGGAACTAAAGCGATTGAAAGTGTGATGATTAATCATATCCCAAACTTAAACAGAACCAAGAGAGCAGAGGTTCTCACTTATCTCGATTTGCTAGTAACAGAAAATAGTGAGTCGAGTGACGCGGAGTTGATAGCATTTAAGAACGGTGTCTTTAATATCGAGACTAATGAGTTCTTTGATTTTAGTCCTGAATTTATAATTACAAACAAAATACCATTCAACTACGTTCCAGGAGCGAAGTCGGAACTTCTTGAGAACACACTCAATAAGCTTGCTTGTGATGATAAGAAAATCAGACTACTTCTGGAAGAGGTTGCAGGGTATGTTTTATATCGGAGAAATGAGTTAAGAAAAGCTTTTATTTTGATTGGAGATAAGGCAAACGGAAAATCCACTTATCTCGATATGATTAAGACTCTACTCGGAGATAAAAACACAACCGCTCTAGATTTGAAAGAGTTGGGTGATAGATTTAAGACCGCTGAAATATTTGGGAAGCTTGCTTGCATTGGAGATGATATTGGTGATGAGTTCATTCCAAATCCTGCAGTATTTAAAAAATTAACATCCGGAGATAGACTCAACGCAGAAAGAAAAGGACAGAACCCATTCGACTTCAACTCTTATGCAAAGCTGCTCTTTAGTGCAAATAACATTCCAAGAATCAAAGATAAGAGTGGAGCAGTCATCAGTCGACTTGTCATCATTCCATTCAACGCGACTTTTAGCAAAGCAGACAAGGACTATGACCCTTATATCAAATATAAACTGCGTAAAACTGAAACAATGGAAGCACTCATTCAACTTGGAATCGAAGGACTCAAAAGAGTCCTCGAAAATAGAGAATTCACTACTTCCAAGAAGGTGCAGAAAGAGCTTGAAGAATATGAAGAAAACAACAATCCGATTCTTATATTCTTCAAAGAAGAACCAAAAATCGAGAACGAATCAACAACTCATGTGTATAAGCAGTATGCAGAGTTCTGCACCGCCAACAGTTTCACACCACTATCAAAGATTGAGTTCTCAAGACAGGTCAAGAAAAGATATGGACTTGATATCGTTAATAAATCAGTGAATGGTAAGAGGTTAAGAGTTTTCACGAAAGGAGGTTGAAAATATGTGCTGCGAAAACTGTGATTGTGATATTTCAGAAGAAGAAGTTATTTTCGATGGTATCAAAGATTATACAGATTTGACCATCAGAAAATATATCATCTGTCCGAACTGTGGACTGACTAATGATGTGAGTGATTTTGGAGGGATTTGATGGATGATTTTATTAAAAACTTGCATGAAAAAATTAAAGATGGTGAGCTGATACAATGTCAAAGTTGTTGGATTCACTGTCTGGGGAGAAAAGAAGAACTTGATAAATGCGAAGAGGAGGAAGACGATGAATAGTTATAAGTACGCTGAACAATCGGATCAGGCGCGTATTAAAGGACTAAAAGAAGCAAGAGACATTTTAAAATATGTGGAAAAACAGGACACAGTCGTTGAGAAGTGGGTGATGCAGGCGAAGCTTGCGATACTTATTGATATCTTGGAGGTGGAAGAATGAACGCAATGAAATGTGATAGATGTGGAGCATTCTATGAACATAAGCCGGATGTGACTGACTACTTCCCATGGATGAACTATGAACTCATACAGAGAGAGCGTGAATACTCTGGTAAGAAGGTAGACTTGTGCTATGACTGTAAATATAAACTTTTTAAGTGGATTCAAGGAGGACAAAAATGACTGAGGTTGAAAAGAGATTAAAGAAAGAAATTGAAATGTGCCAAGATTTTGAATCCTATAATGATGAGGTTTTAAAATATCACGATGTCATGATATGTGAAAGAGATTCATGCGAGACAGGACTCAAGAGAGCACTTGAGATTGTTAAAGAGTATAAAAAAGAAAAGGAGGGTAAAAATGAGTAAGTGGTTAGATAAATTTAAAGAGCGAAATAAAAAATCCATCAGAAAACGCATTGAGAAATTAACAGAAGAACGTGAAGAATATAGACTTAACTACAATGATTTTCCCTGGGAGCGATACAGAAAAGCGTGGGAGAGTCGTGACGCTGAGATTGAAGAACTCAAAAGAGAACTTAACGGAACTGATGCATTAGAGCTTCAGGACTACAAAGAAGAGCTCAAGAGGATGAGAGGGTTAATGTCAAAGATTAATAAACTCACCACTACTCTGGAACCGAGTGATAAGAGAAGCGATGAGAACATCAAGAAGCTACTGTCAATGACTAAGTCGTATGCAGGGGAACACTTTGATTCTGACTTTGATGCAAGATGCGAAAGTGGGGTGTGGTAGATGATTAAAATGCTAAGAAGAATGTTAGCAGAGAAAGCTAATCCAGATGAGTATGAGTGGGTGCTCGGATGTGATATTGTCAAATATCTTAAACTTACTAGTGACTTATATTTCCTGGGAGATATTGAACAAATTAAATTATTCGGTCTACCTGTAAAAGTAGATTTTAAAGAACCAAACAAAATGGAGCTAAGAGAAAGAGTTCCAGAGCCTGTGAACCTCGAGACGGCAAGAAAAGACAAGTACTTATTAGGCTGCTTGTATGCGATTAGTAAATTATTAGATGAGGGAAGTTCTGCTTTCGCGACAAAAGTTGATGGAGAATGGGAATCTATACCATGGACAGAAATTTGTGAGTGGATTGATACACAAATGGAAAGTGAGGAACCGTAAATGTTATGGGAAGAAATGGAAAAATACACAAAACTCACAGGAAAAGATGCAACTCATGTACCAATAATGAAAATAGGAGCTTATCTTGACGGATATGATAAAGGATTAGAGGTTATAGATAAGATAAAAGCCGAGATAGAAAAGCAAGATAAGTGGTTAGCACAAGCAGGTTATAATGCATACAATGTGGATATAGCATTTAATAGTATTAAGCATGTGATAGCAGAAAGTGAGGAATGATGTATGATAATTAATCAAACAAATTTTACAGAAGAAAATCTTAGAGATTTATTTTGTGATGCGGTAACGAAGGTGTTTGGAGACGCAACAACATTTCTTGATTTTCTTGAGGATGAGGAATATTCTGATAAATATGATTGTTGTTTGAATGAAAGTGGAGAAAACTATATCATTAACAGAGAGACTGGAGAATATATAAACTGGTATAAGTTGACTCATATTGGAAGATGTATTAGCATATCAACTTCGTCAACATGTAATATTCAGGAATGGATTGAGAAATGGTTTGAGGAGTTCCTAACCGATTTTAAAGAAAGTGAGAAATGGGGGGACTAGTGAAGAAGAAAATTATTTAAAAATAATAAATCTCGGAGAAGACGTAAACCCGTGTTATGGATTAGAACTAATAGAATTAGAGCCAAAATATGTAAATGCACTCTTAGAAGGAAAACAAATATATACCACTATAAATTGCGATGAATATGCAGTAATAGTCAAGACACGTCCACAAGATAGTTATGAAATAAGAGTTGTAGAAAGTGAGGATAAGGAATGACAAGTAAAGAGTGCAAACATTGCGAACACTTTGATTTATTTGCAAATATTTGTTTGATAGACGAAAAAAATGTTATGAAAACAAAAAGTGTTTGCGTGAAGAAGAATGCAAGAATTACGAAGATGGCAAGTGGGAACCATGCTTTGCAGGGGAGTGAAGAAGAATGAAACATAAGTTTAATATTTGGCATGATTTCTTGTTTCCAATTATGGCAAAAATCATTGGTAAAAAGTATAGTTGCTGTGGTAAGTTAAAAAACTGCCATAGATGTTGCGTTAAGAATGGCTATGACGAATGGTAGATAGGAGTGAAGAAGAATGTCAAGAGAAGAAGCTATAAAGATATTCAATACTGTATTATTTTTTGGTAAGTGTGATTGTAAAAAGGAAGAAATAGAGGAAGCATTGACAATGGCTATCAAAGCATTGGAAGAACAACAAAACCCAAATTCTATCAGAATTAACTTTGTTGGCAAAGAAGAAGCAAAAGAGTTTGATGAGTATTTGAAGAATCAGCAAGAGCCTATTCTTGATAAGATAAGAAAAGAGATAGTTGATTTAGGACAGCGTACTATGAATGATAATCGAGCAAGCGGTATATGGGCTTGTAGAGATATTATAGACAAATACAAGGCAGAAAGTGAGGGATGAAAAATGAGTTTGTATATTGTTAATATTCACGGAGATATTGAGGGCGATTATGAAACCATTAAGAAGTATGAAGGACCAAAGACAGATGTTCTTGACAAGATAAGAGATGAGATAAAAGCATTAAGTCCCGAACCGACAGCCTATGATGTGATAGATGGGAACCCTATAAAAGATGCCGTTTGGGAAACAATAGCCGATGTATTGAAGATTATCGACAAGTACAAGGCAGAAAGTGGGAAAAGATAGAACTTTGTGAGTGGTGCTTGGATAAGATTATAAAAGCTAAAGAATTAAAACCACCGAAAGCAACTAGTGCAGAGAAATGAGAGTGAAGAAGAATGACAAGAGATGAAGCAATAGCATTTTTTAATGATGTGAATGAGTGTACTTATGGAGATTGTGAACCTGTGGAAATGGCAATCAAAGCATTAGAGCAAAAGCCTTATGAAAAATTCAAAAGTGCAAAAGACCATATTTATAAGCTAGCAAGCGATTACAAATGCTGGGATAACAGGCTAACCCAAGATGAAGCATTAGAGTTATGTCATATATTAGAGAAACAAGAGCCTATTCTTGACAAGATAAGAGCCGAGATAGAGGAACTAGACGAATATTATGACAATGACTATTTTTCGGGAAATAAAGATGCAATGTATAAATGTAATGAAGTTTTGCAGATTATCGACAAATACAGGGAAAGCGAGGTGTAAGAATGGACATATGGGAACCAGAATACTTAAATCACAACCACGATCTAGATGTGCACCGGCTTATCAAGTGCAGAGCCGACACGCTCCAACGCTTAAAGATGGGACTCGTGCTCTTAAAACGAACATCTGAACATCAGGAGTATGTCACTACTTTAAGTGTTGAGTGTGAATATGAAACACTAATCAAATTGTTGGAGGGAGACTTAGAATGTTAACTTATATCAAAGATATACCACCACTGGCACTCGGTTTGGAATTATTTTTTATAATTTCTGCACTTGTATTTTTGGATAGATTCGATAAGTGGTTGAGAAAATAAAATAACACTCGAGAGTCAAGGACATGAGGCTCTCGAGTGCATATAAAATTGATGGGATATAAGTTAATTATAAGATATTTTATCGTGTTAGTAAAGAGGTGATTTTATTAAAGTTAAAATTCTAGGATATGCAATGACAAGTTTAATCTGCATATGGTCAACTTATCTGCTGCCGGATGAAGTTCCAACTGTCACTCCGGTAATACCGGTAGTCACTCCGACTCCTGAACCAACACGGGAACCAACACCAACACCTGTGACTCCTAAGCGACAGACTAAAGCTCGCAAGGTTAAATGTAAACTGACGGCATATTGCCCTTGTAGGAAGTGCTCCGGAGGGTACGGGCGTCACACTGCGACGGGAGTGAGAGCGAAGTCTGGTCGAACGGTCGCAGTAGATCCACGCGTTATTAAATATGGAACTAAAATTAAAATCGGAACTCATACTTATAGAGCGGAGGACTGTGGCGGTGGAGTCAAGGGAAATCACATTGACATTTTCTTTGACACTCATTCAGAGGTTGATAAGTTTGGTAGAAAATACAGAAAGGTGGTGATCTTAAAGTGACACTCAAAGAACAACTCAAACTCTTGTCACCAACTGTGACAGTCTATATCGGTGGGCAAGGTTCCGGAGGTTGGTACTACATCGGAGATAAGTTTCGATGTGAATACAAAGACGTCGAAGTGATTAAAGTATATTCACTACTCCAAAAGGATCACGTGGGTATCATTTTAAACAGACGCTTCAATGGATTTTATAACTTTTGGGATCTGTCAGAATACAATCAAGCTCACGGTCTTCCAGAACCTGAACCACGGAAAGTAGTTGGGAGACTGTCTGAATGTTATCAAGATTTAGTTAATGCGATTTATAAGTCGGCAGCAGATGATGCATACATTGATATTTTCAACGGACAAACGCACAGTGCGAATATTGACTTCATACTTTCAGGAGCCTACGAAGTTGGTTCAGAAGTGGGAACCCATATAATAGAACACTTGAGGGTTGAATCTGAAATCTGTCACAAGTTTTTAGGTGATTTTATAAAATCTGACGCAAAAGA
>Ga0326513_10000412_pt1 | contig 36035 bp, 35 predicted proteins | sample 2_2465_0518_D_FD_203654 | JGI IMG/M metagenome (GOLD analysis project Ga0326513, IMG submission 203654) | Bovine rumen microbial communities from UC Davis, California, United States - 2_2465_0518 | ecosystem: Host-associated > Mammals > Digestive system > Stomach > Rumen | place: USA...
AAGTAATGGCGTTGTAATTCAAAGACTACATATAGATAAAGAAGCGAGAGATGATTTTGCTAATCAGATTCAGGACGCTTTAAAAGATGTTGAAGCGTTAATATCAAAAATTGATTTATCTCCAGATGCAGATTTTTCGAAATTAAAAGAGAAGATTAAAAAAGGTATAGGCACACAAGGGCTTGATATTTTTAATGCGCAACCTATTATTGATAATTTAGAGGTATTAAACGGGTTTATTAGAGAAGTAACTGGAGTTAAATCGAAACTTGAAGACTTAAGAGACTATATGTCTATGGGTGATCCTGTTAGTGAAATAACGAAGTATGAAGAAATATTAAAAGAAGTAAATAAAGAGTTGTCACAAACAGATAAAAAAAGTGATGAGTATATAAAGTTGAGTGATACTAAAAATCAACTCGAAGAAGCAATAAGAATAAATAAAACAGTAAAGGAAGAACTTGGAGACGTAACAAAGACTTTTAATAATTTTAAAAATCTGATAAGTACAGGAAATATTTTTGCGCAGACTGTAAAGGTAACGGACGCTTTTAGACATCTCTGTGACGAGCTTGAACGTATAGCTTCTTTGCTTGAAACAATTCAAAAATCAACCGTTATAGGTCAGTCTTTTATTGATCTGAGTAATCGGATTAATAGTCTTTCTGATAAAAACAAGAACGGATTGAACTTAGGAACTGCTGAGGCGAAACAGGATATAAAAGATATAATAGTTCTCTATGACCAATTTTTAAAGATTTCTGGAAAGCCGTTAAACACTTCCATTATTGATGTCTTTAATATTGATAACAAAAAGGTCAAATCTTCTCTCGAAAATGCAATGAAGTATAGGGAGAAGTATGTAACCGAATATAATAAGTCTCTACAAGAATCGCCTTCTCTCCCGTCTCCGGAACAGATGAAGAAGTCTTCTGAATTGATTGGGAATGCGGCGGATACTTATAGCGATCAAACCAAACAGTTGATTGAGTCTATCAATCAGCTTATATCTGCGCTTGAGACTTTAAATAAATCGGTAAATGCTATAAATATTTCCGAGAATCTTGGTTCTGAAAGACTAAAAATACCTGAGATTAACATTCCTCCTATTGAATCTGGAAGTTTTAAGGACGCTCTTGGCGTTGGAACTATGGTAGCGTCACTTAATAATTTTATCGAGATAGTAAATGGGAAAAATGGAATAGAAAAAATAGAGGCGACAAAGAACGCCATAAATGATCTTATTGGAGTTTTAAATAAAAGTCTAAAGAAAAACAACATTATAGAACAGTTGGCAAACTTAGCTGATAAAGGTGATGCCTTAAAAGACTTAGTAGAAATCTTAAAAAATACCACTTCAAAAATAAACGCCGCAGAAAAGGAGTTAAGCAATAGTAAGCTTGGAGTTGCCCAAGAGTTTTTAGAGAACAATTTGTCTAACATTGAACCCGCTGTGGCAGAAAAAATCAAAAATGTATTTGGCGATGACCGAACTGTTATGGGCGTTAATGCTCAGGCACAACGTAACGGCATATTAGAAATAACCGCCTTAGTTAATGAAGGTGGAGACGAGTGGAGAAAATATACATTTGAAGTAGATAGCGCTATAGGAGCGTTAAAAGATTTCAACTCTTTAAGGATAGCTGGTAGAAGCGAACTTAATGAACGACAATTGCGCTCTATACAGAAAATGCAAGAGTTGTTAAATAAGGTTCAAGACTCTGATGTTTCGAATTTAAGAATTGGCTCAGAGGATGTGTTATGGGATATTACGAAGGATAAAGACTTTAATACATATCAAGATCTCATAAGCGAATTCAAAGAATTTTATGGAAACTTAGGAGAACTAAAACGAATAATACGTGAGGTTCGGCAAGATCCAGCGGGAATTGAAGGCGTAGATTTCCTCGAAGCCTTTAGGTTTGAGGCTACGGGTGGTCATATTACTTTAGGTCGGTCAGCGAATGAAGAAACTGGTAGACACGAAGTAGTAGATTACAAGGAAGAAATTTCTAATATTGATAGCCTTGAAGAAAAGTGGAAGGAAGTTGCTAAATATCGGAAGAACTATTACTCACTTTTAGAGAAGAGCTTGAGTGACAAAGCTACAAAAGGAGAAATTCAAGTATTAAATGATGTACAGGTGCAATTAAAAGAAGCTCAAGCTGGCGTTTCAGCATTAGAGCAATCACTTTTTGATATTGGAAATGCTAACTCAATATCTCATATGGGTAGTGATATTCAAAAGAATATGATTCAATCCTATAATTTGGATGTTGGAAAGTACACAAATGATGTTAATAAAATAATTAAAAAAATACAAGAAAAATTAGATAATGGGAGAATTTTATTTAATGATGAGACTCGTGCCGAGTTTGATTCAATCGAGAACAAAATAAAGGAGATTAATAGTCTTGTTGAAAATAATACTACGGCTGAAAATGTCGAAAAAAATCAAAAGAGAATTGTAGAATTAAAAAATAGTATAGATGCAACTATATCTTCATTGGGAGATTTTAATAATATATTAGTAAAATCTGATAGTGTGAGCAAATTAATAACAAAAATATCTAACGATATGAAGAATACGGCAATGCCGAGAAGTCTTTATAAACAATTCGACGAATTGCGTGAAAAATTATTAGCCGTACTTGATGCCAGCAAAAAGCTACCGAATGGGTTTACAAATTTGTCAAAACTTGATTTTTCAAGATTGGTAAGTCAATTCTTTAAACTTGACGCTGAGTTCGAAAGGACTGGTAAAAGCGGAAAGAACATGATTGATAGGATCTTCGGTGCTATTCAATCGAAAAATACTCAGTTCATTGCTATGTATTTTTCGTTCTTTGACATCATTCGTTATGTCCGTGAGGCGGTTGACATAATCAAAGAATATGATACCGCTCTTATCGAGATGCGAAAGGTGTCGGATGAAACCGAAGCTTCTCTCCGTAGATATGCACAAACTACATTCGGTACTGCTGACGCTATAGGTTCAAGTGCATTGCAGTTACAAAAATCAACCGCTGATTGGATGCGTATTGGCGAGTCAATGAAAGAAGCGGCAGAATCTGCTAAAGATGCTCAGATATTGATGAATGTTTCAGAGTTCGAAACGATTGACGAGGCAACAAAAGCTCTTGTTTCTGCTTCACAGGCTTATCAGAACCTTAAAAAGATGGACATCGTTGATGAGATAAACCTTCTCGGTAATACTATGCCTGTTGCAACTGACGAACTTGCAAGAGCGCTTCAGGTTTCTGCGGCTGCACTTTCAACACAAGGTAATGCGCTTGAAGAGAGTTTAGCATTACTTGTAGCTGGTAATGTAGTTACACAAGATGCCGAAAAGACGGGTGCGGGGTTAAGAACTATCAGTCTTAGGATTGCGGGTACAAAAGAAGCAAAAGATGAGTTGGAAGAACTTGGAGAGTCTGTTGATGATTTTGTAGTTCGAACCGAATCTAAAACTCGTGACATCATTCGTGACTACACGGCTGTTGCTTCAAATGCATATCAAGGTGTAGATGTTCTTGATGCGAATGGAAATTTAAGAAGTACATATGAAATATTACAGGATATTGCTGATATTTATAAAGAGATTCAAGCGGAGGATAAATCGCAAGGTACAAACCGAGCGCAAGCACTTATTGAAGTTTTGGCTGGTAAAAACCGAAGCAATATAGCCGCATCAGTATTGTTAAATCCCGAAACGCTTCGTGAAGCATATGAAACTGCTCAAAATGCTGAGGGTTCGGCACTCAAAGAAAATGAAAAGCGTATGCAGTCCATCGAGGCTCATACAGAGCAGTTTAAAAACGCACTTCACGAGTTAGTTACCGATCTTGTGGATAGCGGTTTTATAAATACTCTTATTGACTTTGGTAAGGACTTTATTAGTTTTCTTGATAAGGCTGTAGTAAAGGCGGGAAATCTTGCTTCAGTAATAGTGGTTATCGCATCGCTTGTTCTAAATAAAAAATTTGGCATATTCGATACAATAGGTAATGCTATAAGTAGTAAATTTTCAAAGGGGAAAGATGTTGAGTCAGTAGTTGTTGAGCAAGAAGGCGATCAGTTTGCGAACAAAGTAGCATCTGCGGGAGAATCATTTGAGACTCAAATTGGATCCGCCAGTGAAAAATTTAGTAGTGATATTGCTTCGGCGGGAGAGCAATTCAAAGAATCTGTTGCTCAGGCGAGTGCTACGGAAAAAGAAGCGGCTGTTCAAGAGGCTGAAACAGAAAAAGCTGGTGCCGTAGAAGAGGTGCAAATAGAGAATACTGGCGCTGCTCAAGAAGTCGAAGTTGAAATAGCTGGAGCCGTAAAGGAAGAAGCGGTAGAAAATGGTTCTTCTGCGGGTGCGGCGGGAAACAGTAGTAATTTAGGCGGCTTGCTTAAAGGCGGTTTAATATCTTTAGCAATAGGGCTTGTGACAAAACTTGTTACGACAATCATTGATGCCGTAAAGAAAGCAGTTGTTACTGCTGAGGAAGCTAAAGAGATAACCGATTCGATGTCAGAGTCTTTTGCTAATGCTAACTCTAAATTTATTTCAACTCAGAAGCTTATAGATTCTTCAGGCGAGAAGTTTCTTAAACTGTCTCATGGTGTTGATCGCTTAGGAAGAAATCTTTCTCTCTCCGAATCGGACTATAGTGAATATGTTAGTTTGTCGGAAAAGTTTGCAGAGGCATTACCTTCTCTTAGCAATGGGTTTAATGAACTTGGTCAGCCTATAATTGATACTACAAACGGGTTACAAGGACTTAAAGATGCGCTTAATGAAACGGCTAAAGCGTCTGCGAGGGCTGTATTATATGGAACAGACGAAGAATCTGGAAAAAGTAACGGAGAAATATTATCAATCTCTTTTAATGAAAATGCTTTAAAATCTAATGAAAAAGTAGCGGATGCTATGTTGGGATTAGGGAAGTATTCAAAGGAAGAGCGTGATATTATTCTCAGCCAGTATGAAGAAATGCGAACGCAGGAAACCAGCAAGGTTAATAAATATATGTCAAATTGGCTTAAATATCAAACTGAAGAAGGATACGAAGATATTTATAATTCATTATCGGATGCGGTTAAAGGATATGTTGATAAGTATATAAACAGTCTCGATTATAGGTTCTGGGAAAAAGCTTCAGGCTTGGATTTAGATCTTTCTGAAACTGATATGAGAGATGCGGTACAGGACATTGTTAAACTGTTCCGAAACGAAGATCTAAATAATATAATCTCAGAAATAAGCAAATCTTCTGATAATGCTAATAATTTAAGCGCTTCTGAATATACCAAGTGGTACGATAGCTATATAGAACGATTATCTAAAGTTGTAGGTAATGATGGAGCAGAATTAGGCGAAGAATTTGCTGAAGAGTTTCTCAACAATATGTTTGGGATTGAAGTTTCGTCAAAAGGAAAGGTGTATGAGCAGGGAAAGAATTATCTGTTAGACGCTGGGCTTATATCTTCTACGCAAAATGTAGGAGAGGGAATGAAACTTGATAAATCCGAGAACGCTCTTCTCAAAATGTGGACTGACAATCTTACAGGTTCAGAAAGAACAAATATTATAGGATGGGATGATGACCTTAAACAGCAATTCAAAGATCTTGTAAAAGAAACGGATATTTTAGGTTTAAGTGCTGATGAGGCGGCAGAAAAGTATGCTGAGTTAGCGAGGCAGATAAGTAAAAGTTTAAAAGAGGCTGAAGGGGTTATTGGAACTACAGGCTCTGAGCTTTTAGATACCCTCCAGTCGCAAATGGCTCCTGTCTTAAACTCTCTCGGAGAAGCATATAACGCCATCTTTAATGGTGGTGAAAACGGTGACGAGTTCAACATGGCGGCGGTTACAATCGCTCAGCTTGAATCTGTGCGTTCCGCAGTCGAATCTCTTACTTCAAACGAAGAATGGGGTATAAAAGTTGATACTGCTGATGTAGATAAGCTTATTAATATTCTCGGAAATGTAAATACAACTGCAGACGAGGCTCAGGCGGCGTTTGATAACTTTGCGACTTCAATTGCTAATGCAGTCATTCCCAATATCGAACATCTTACAGAGGCAAGCTATCAGGCGGGTATTCAGGCTTTACAAGAAATGGGTATTGTAAATGCCGAAGAAGTTCTCATAAGTCGAATAGGTCTGTCTCTTGAAGACTTTAAGGAGGCAAAAGAGCAAGCAAATGCTGCGGGAATAAATACTGACGGTGATATTAAGAACTTGTCAGATCTAAATATGGCTGACATTGAAGCGCAGAATTCTCTTGCGAAATTCATAGCTGAAAAGATAAGAACTAACGGTGTCACTATCCAGACAAGCGGAGATATTGCGAATCTTGTTTCTTTGGTTAAGGCTGCTTACGGAACTGCTGGCGCACTTGAACAAGTTTATAATGGAATAAATAGACTCAGAAGCGAAGCCAGTAAAGCTGTAAGTAAAGGTGGTTATACAGCCGCTCACGAAATGGAAAAAGCCGCTGATGCATTCGAAACTAAATTTAGTGATACGGCTTGGGTGCAATCGCAGATAAATGAAATATGGAATAATGCCCAAGTAAGTGTTGATTTCGACGGTGGTAATGCGGCAAACTCTGCCGGATCTTCCGGTAGTGGTAGTGGCGGCGGCTCTGATTCTGATACTAAAGACGAATTTTCAGAGGAAATCGACTGGATTGAGCGCAGACAAAAGGCGCTTTCTGATGCTCTTACAGATATACAGGGTGTAGTTGATTTCACATATGCGGATTGGGATGCGCGTCTTGCTCACATCGGGATGAAGTATCAGAATCTTACTGACCAGATAACGCTGAGCCAGCAAGCTATGGAACGCTATCAGCGTGCAATGGCAGAGGTCGGTCTTGATGAAGATTATGCGGCAAAAGTTCGTGCGGGAATAATAGACCTTGAAACGATAACCGATGAAGCGTTGAAAGGTCAGATTGACTCTTATCAGGGTTATTATGATAAGTTTGTTCAGTATGAACAGCAGTTTAACGACCTTACCCGCCAGCGTATCGCTCTTATTCAAGATGAAGTAGAGCAATTGCGTAGTAGGTTTGAGGACATAGATGAAGACCTTACACACTTAAATACCCTCTCCGACTCTTCGATTAACCGAGGAAACATTTATCAGCAACTTAATTCGTTGTTGGATAAGCGTGTTCATACGGAAATGCAACTTGAAAATGTTCTTAAAGAGCGTGAAGCGATTGAGGCGAAGATTGCACAATATCAAGGAGATACAAATTCCGAGGGCTATCACGATCTTATAAGAAATCTTCAAGAATGTGATGAAAAGGCAGAGGGCTTTAGAGATACACTTCAGGAAATCGCAAAGACAAGCTTCGATACTCTCGCAGAACAGTTTGACCGTGTGGCGGCAAGCATCGACCATGCGGCAAACCGAATTAGTTCGCTTGCAGATACTGCTACGGCGATGGGCTTTTATGCTTCAGATGAGTTTATAAAGATGGACTTAGCGATAGCCGAAGGAACGCGCTCTAATCTTTATAAAGAGCGTTCGGAGCTTGAAAAGTCGCTTGCAGAAAGTCTTGCAAATGGTTCAGTCATTAAAGGTAGTAAGACTTGGCATGAGATGCAAGACCAAATTGATAGTATCACAGACAGCATTTATGTCCAAACAGCGGCAATTGAAAAAAATAAGGCTGAATTGCGAGATTGGCAGTGGGAAGCACAAGATTGGATAAGAGATCGCGCAAACCGCGCTTATGATACGAACGATTTTATGATTGAACAGCTTGCAACAGACAAGTTGTTTGAGAAGAACGGGAATTGGTTCGAAGACGCTACTGCTACACAAGGGTTGCACGTTTTGAATTACTCGATGTATCTTGCTGACGCAAAGAAAACTGCCGAAGAAATCAAGAAGATAGATGAGGAAATGGCTAATGATCCGTATGATGTCAGACTTATAGAGCGTAAGGAGGAATTAGTAGATTTACAGCGTGAATCAATACGCAACGCTAATGAGGAAAAAGAGGCAATACGAAGCCTTATAAAAGAGGGGTATGATACTTTCCTTGATTATCTTCAGAAAGCCATAGATAAGCGCAAAGAGGCGTTAGAAGCTGAACAGACATTGTATGAGTATGAGAAGAATGTACGCGATCAAGCAAAGCAGATTGCTTCGTATCAAAAACAGCTTGCGTCATTATCCGGGGACACCTCTGAAGAAAATCAGCTTCGTTTACAGCAGTTGAATAATAGCCTTAAAGAAGCGGAAGAACAATTACAGGAAACTCAATATGAGAAGTGGGTGTCTGACCAAGAGCAGATGATGGACGAAATGTATAATCAGTTTGATGAATTGATTAACGAACGTCTTGATAATATTGACAAACTGATGCAGGACGCAATCAGTACGACCGACCAAAACGGCGATAAAATATCTACAACAGTCAACCGCAAAGCTGATGAAATAGGTGTTGATATTCGTAATGGATTTGGCGGTGTGAATTTGCCTTTAGCATTTAACAATATCACAAAAGATATTGAAACTCAAAGAAACACTTTGAAAAAGGCTATTGAAGATGGGGCACAAGCTATTATAGATGGTTCAAAAGCAGCGGCTTTATCTATTCAGGGCGAAACGGCAACTTCAGGTACTGATGATGACAACTATGCCAATGAGAATAGTAGACTTTCAGATCAGATGGATTCTATTCCAAATGGAAAAAGTGATAAATCTTCTACAAAAGACACGTCTACAACTGCTGATGGCATTATGGCGTATCGTTTGTATAATCCGAATGGTGGTCAGCACCTTATCACAACTAATAAATCTGAAGCGGCAGGACTAATAAAGCTCGGATGGAAAAATGAAGGCTCGACAATCTTCTCTCCTAAAGAGGGTGAGAGCGTGTCAAGGCTTTATAATCCGAATAACGGCGATCATTTGTATACAACAGATGCTTCAGAAAAAAGAACGCTGTTAGCGCTCGGATGGAATGATGAGGGTGAAGCATTCAAGACAATGCCAAATGGTGTCGATGTTTATAGACTTTATAACCCTAATAGTGGCTTACATCATTTCACCACAAGTGAGGAAGAGAAAAATCATCTGAAATCTCTTGGGTGGATAGATGAGGGTGTACGCTTTAAGAGTATGGGTCAGTTCGCAAAGGGCGGTACTGTTGGTAAGGCGGTTAAAAGCACAGGCGAGGATGGTTTTATTCTTGCTCGTACCGGAGAAGAAGTATTGTCTCTCGATAAGATAAAGGGTATGCAAAAAGTTCTAACAATGTTTGAACCGCTTGCAAAGATTCAGCAAAAGATACCAAATAAGGCATCGGCGCTTGGCGGCAATACTGTTACTATCGGAGATGTTAATACTACTCTCTCATTACCGAATGTGACGAATTACGAAGATTTTGTAAACAAGGCAAAAGCCGACCCTAAGTTTGAACGACTTGTTCAGCAAATGACAATCGGAAATGCTTTGGGGCAAAATAAACTAAAAAAGTTTAACATCTGATGGTTAGGGCGGGGCTTATTGCTCCGCTCTATTGTTTTTCAGTAAAGGAGTAAAAGGATGTTCAGTAATACAAGAATACAAGCACAGAAAAATATTATCGCAAGGCTCACGCAAGAGAACAAAGAGCTTCAAAAAGAACTGAATGGGGCTAATGAGCGTTTTGAAACTATGCAGCGTGAGCAGTTTCAGCGTGTACAATATATGGATGAATTACTCAAAGATCTCCGCATTTTGAAGAAGTCTTATGAAGTTTCAATATCTTCTTTGAATGAGGCGCGTGAGAACTTTGATGCGGAGCGAGTAAAGTATCAAGAACTTCAAAAGGACTATAAAAAGCAAACAGAAAAACTTATAAAAGAATTCAAGAAAGGAGGATGAGACGATTGATATTTAAGGACTTTGAGTACGACGGTAAGCGTCTGTCAGATTTTAATAGCGTATTATCTTCTGACTTTGGTAACGGCGTTCAAACCGTGAATGCCGGAAACACTATTGATTTCCAGACCGTCGAACTTCCTTTTCTTAAGAAAGTTAAAACAACGAAGAATAAATACGGAGAGATGCTTACCGCGACTTTAAGTATTGTAAAAAACCCGTGTGATAGTCGGTATATATATACTCAGAATGAAGCGAATGGAATATATAGGTGGCTCAATCGTATGGAGTTTGCGAGTTTTACGCCTATTTATGAGGATGAGAATTGGTCGCAAGTGTTTTATCATGCTTCTTTTAATGTGAATGTAAAACGCATCGGTAATGATATTGTTGGGTTTGATCTTGAAATGATTACGGATGCACCATTTGCATATTACAAAGAAATGGTGTTTTCAAAAACCGCTGTGACTTCAAGTAATACTTTGGCTTTTAATGATTCTTCGGATGAGGCGGGTTATCAATATCCCATTGTTACAATCAAGTGCAATGCGGCAGGAACGCTTACATTTTCAAACGCGACTGATCCTGATAATGATGTTGTGGTCAAAAATTGTTTAAAAAATGAAGTGATAACCTTTTCTGGCGATACGAAGAGTATTTCTTCGAGTGTTGCACACACGACTCTTTATGATGATTTTAATTATAAATACCCTCGTGTTGTCAATTCTATAGAGAAGAACAGCAAAGATGTACGCAGAAACGAGTATTCAACGAGTATTAGTGCGGATGTCACAATTACATATTCTCCGATTTGCAAGGTGAGTGTACTTTAAGAAAGGAGGTGGGGCTATGACTCTACCAAGTTATATAAAACCCATCTTCACGGATAAATCTTTGAGTACAGATGGAATAACAATTGTTTTATCAACTCGTGCGAGAGTAAAGTTGGGCGAGATACATAATATTGATTATTCTTCTATCAATAATACTTGTGAGTTGATTAACGGAAACTCCCTCTCTTTTGATGTATATAAGACATTAAACGGAGAAGATGAGCCGCTTTGGGATCAGATTATGGATCTGAAGCTGATTTATGTGCCAGAACTCGATGATTATCTTGAAATCACGATTACGGACACGGATTCACTTAATCAGAAAAAGTCCATTTCGGCAGTTTCAGCGGGCATAGCGGAGTTGAGCCAGACATATATTCATAACTTTGAAGCAAATACCGAAGCGGATATTGAGCGTCCTGATTATGTGGTGACGAAGTTCTACGATCCGATTAACCCGAAAGGTTCATTACTTCATAGAATACTTGAAAAGACACCTCAGTACAGTTTGGGGTATGTAGATGATTCGCTTAAAAATCTTCAACGTACAATTACTTGTGATGGAGAATCCGTGTGGGATTTGCTCTCGAACACGGTTGCAAATGCTTTCAATTGTATGTTTCTTGTAGACAATTTAGCAAAGAAACTGTATGCGATTGACCTTGAAATAAATTGTCAGGACTGTGGTGAACGTTTTGAATATGCGCCCGAAGATGAAGTTGGAGTTTGCCCGAATTGCGGTGGTTCAAATTTATCATACTTTGGAAAAGATACTACTCTATACGCTGATAAAGAAAATCTTACGGATGAAATAACTGTGACAGTAAATGCGGAAAGTATCAAGAATACTCTCAAACTTGCTACTGGTGACGATCTTATGACGGCGACGGTTCGTGCGCTTAATCCGAACGGAACTGATTATATCAACAAGTTTAATGCGGAGTCTTTTGAAGATATGCCAACACAGCTTGTAGATAAGATTATCAGTTATCAGCAGTTATACGACTCTTTGCAGCCGACTTATCAGACGATTATGGAGAACTTGTATAACGCTTATGATTGGAAGTTATGGTATGAATCGGTAATGATGCCGGGTGGAACTGCACCGGATGGTACGGTGATGGCAGGACAAAGACCTCAAATTGAAGTAACGGCGGCAACAGAGGCAGCAAAACTTACTACTGCTACCCTCTCTCCCGTTGCTATGACTTCGATTTCAGCTTCAACTCAAAAGAAAACGGTTGATAATGCGGTGTGTGCGCTTGCAAGGACTCTTGTATATTCGGGATATGTAAAGGTTGAAGTTAATTCAAGCACTTGGTCATATGTCTCAGGTTCAACCCGTGGCACTTGGCGGGGAACGCTTAAAATTACAACCTTTTCAAGTATGAATAAAGAGGATGGCGAACGTGATACGGCAATTACAAGTAGCCTTGTTTTAGCGGTTAATGATAACTATGAGACATATATCAATCAGTATCTTTATAAGAATGTTGCGGCGGCAGCAGAACGTGATGATGAAACTATTTATGATGTTCTTAAAATAAACAGTCTTGCGAATTATAAAGCAGCAATCAAGGTTTATTGTGCAAACAGGCTTGAATCTTTTAGAGATGCACTTGAAGGGTGTCTTGGTATCCTTGCAGGAGAAGTGGACGGAAAGAAAGCTCAGGCGGTGTCTGATTTTAAGTCAGAAATTTATGATCCATATAAAACAAAACTCGATGCAACGGTTCAAGAGTTGGATAGGCGAAATGCGTCAATTACTCTTTGGGATGAGAAGATAACAAACTATTCTCGCCAAAAAAGCGCTATCCAGACACGACTTGATTTTAGGAAATATCTTGGTGAAAATTTGTACAAAACCTATTGTGCATATAGACGCGAGGACAGGTATGAGAATAGTAATTACATATCCGATGGACTTGATAATGCTCAGACATTTGCAAGGGCAAGGGAGTTCCTTACGGCGGCACAAAAACAGATGAATATACTTGCTACGCCACAGTATACGGTATCATTCAATCTTTTCAATATTCTCAATAAAGATGGCTTTTCAAATGAGGTATCAAACTTTGTGCTTGGAAATTGGATGCGTGTAAGAGCTGACGGTAAACTATTTCGTGTTCGTATGATTAAGTATGCTTATAATTTAGGGAACTTAAATGAGATTCAAGTCGAATTTTCAAATGTAACACGGGCGGACGGCATGGTTTCTGATATTCAGTCTATTCTTAATTCCGCAAAGTCTATGGCAACTTCGTATGGTACTACAGGTAATATGGCGCAAGCGGGACAACTTGCGGCAGATACGAATAAAGCGTTCTATCGTTCTGGACTTATAGACGCAAATAAGCGCATAAAAATGAACAATGATGAGACTATTACTATGGATAAGTTTGGCGTACTTGCTCGTGAATATGATGATGTGACTGAAGCTTACAAGGATGAACAGCTTCGTATTACACATAATATTCTTGCTTTTACGGCAGATGGTTGGGATAGCGTTGAAGTGGCGTTAGGAAAGCATACTTATGTAACTTTCGATGAGAGAACACAGAAATATGTCAATAATGAAGCGTATGGTTTAAGCGCAAGGTTCGTTCAAGCGGGGCAGATAAATGGTTCTCAGATTACGGGCGGGGACATATATTCGACCGCTTTACTTAATGGTATTCCTGTGACGCATATTGATCTCGATAACGGTACATTCAGTTTTGCGGGTGGTAACCTCACTTATAAGAATAATACGCTTACAATGCTGAATGGAACTATCAAAGCTGGACATATTTATTCTTCAGATGGTTCTACCACTCAAATAAATCTCGATAACGGTACATTCAGTTTTGCGGGTGGTAACCTCACTTATAAGAATAATACGCTTACAATGCTGAATGGAACTATCAAAGCTGGACATATTTATTCTTCAGATGGTTCTACCACTCAAATAAATCTCGATAACGGTACATTCAGTTTTGCGGGTGGTCAGTTGACATATAAGAATGGTACTTTGTCTCTCACTGGTAGTATTAATGCTACAGGCGGTTCTATAGACGGTAATAATTGTAGTATTACAAATATCGACGGTGGAAACATTAAGTCGGGAACAATTACGAGTACGCAGATTTCTTCGAATGCTATTACTACCTCTAAGATAGCCGCAGATGCTATTACAGCGGCAAAGATAAAGGCAGGAACTATAACGGCAGAGGAAATAGCTGCAAATACAATTACGGCTAACGAGATTAAGGCAGGCGCAATTGATACAAGCGAATTGGCGGCGGGTGCAGTTACAACGGCAAAGATATATGCTAATGCTATTACCGCAGAAAAGGTTGCGGCAAATGCTATTGCTACCGCTAATCTCCAAGCTGGGGCAGTTACTGCAAATAAAATTGCATCAAATGCGATCACGGCTGACAAAATTAAAGCAGGAGAAGTTACTGCTGATAAAATAGCGACTAATTATTTAACCACAAATGTAATTCAGGCAATTAACAATTCTTCCGAAGGTATAAAGATAAATGCAAACAAAGTAACTGTATCAGGAGATTTACAAGCAAAGACATTAAATACAGGAGATTTGAAAATAGAAGATAACAAAATTACTTCACTAAGTAATATGACTTTTTATTTTACAGGCGCTGGCACTTGGAATTTTCAAGGTGCTGTTTATATATATGGAATAGATGGTCATAGTACCGATCCTGTATATGCTGTAATAAATGAATTATTGAGAAGAGTTTCGGCGCTTGAAAGTAAAAGTAGTAGTAGTTAAGAAAGGATGAATAAATATGAACAAACCGATTTCAATGCTAATCAATGAGGCAAAAATCAATATTATAAAAGCAGTAAATGAGTCAAATCTTCCACCTTGTTTAATGCAGCCTATAATCAAGGATTTGTATGAACAAGTATTACAGCAATGTCGGGAAGAACTGCAAAATGATGTGGCTGAATATTCTAAAAAAGAAAAAGAAGAAGATAGTGACTCTGAAAAATAATTCTTTTTAGGCTAAGTTTTATGCAACATATAGTATGTAATTAAATGATTGCGTACTATATGTTGTTTATTTTATTACAGGAAAGGAGGTAGGAAATGAGTTTAAGTTGCACTCATGAGATTACTCTTGATTTCGCAAGTAATAGATACGAAAACATTACCGTTAAACAGTTAGACCGACTTACACGCATAATAAAAGCTACTCTGACCATAAACGGTAATGAATATACTATTCCGAGTGGTTCAACTGCACAAATAAATATCAAGAAGCCGGATGGCAGACTGACGAATGGTAAGGCAACCATACAAAATAACAAACTCATATATACTTTGACCAATCAAGATCTCGCTGCCGCAGGAAACGCTATGGCAGATTTTCAGATAATGAGTGGAGATGAAATACTTAAAACTGTATCGTTTGCTATTTCAATACTTCCTACTCAATATGCTGATGATTCTACTGTTTCCAAGAATAGTTTTGAGGCTTGGAAAGAGTTTATAGAAGAAGCAAAAACGGCGGCTAAATCGGCAAGTACAAGTGCGGCAAATGCACGTACTTCTGAAGTAAATGCAGCAACAAGTGCACAGACTGCTACAACCAAAGCGTCTAAAGCAGCCGCTTCGGCTACGGCGGCAGCAAATTCTGAAGCACGCGCGGCACAAATCGCACAGGATATAACTGAATCGGTAGAGGTTGTTAAGGATAATGAAAAGGCTATCGCCTTTATCGGTCAGAATACAACCGCTATTCAAAATGCAGCTTCTAACGCTCAGATCGCTTCTCAAAAGGCGACCGAAGCAAGTAATAGCGCAACTGCCGCAGCGGCTTCAGCGACTGTAGCATCAACTTCTGAAGCGAATGCTTTGGTATCTAAAACCGCAGCAGCAAAAAGTGCAGCGGCGGCAGCAGCTTCTGAAGCAGCGGCGGCACAGATAGCAGAAGATATGGCTGATTCAATACAGGTTGTTAAAGATAATGAGCAAGCGATTATTTTCATCGGTCAAAATACAACTGCCATTCAAGGTGCGGCGGCAAATGCTCAGACTGCTACAACTAAGGCGGCTGAGGCAAGTGCAAGTGCCGATGCGGCGGCATTGTCAGCTACGGCGGCTTCAGCTTCAGAAACCAACGCTTTCGCGTCAGAAACAGCGGCGGCGAATAGTGCAAATGCGGCGGCAACCTCTGAAACTAATGCTGCTACTTCGGAGGCAAACGCCTCGGCTTCGGCTACTAATGCCGCGACGAGCGCACAAAATGCTTCTGAAGACGCTGATCGAGCAGAGGCGGCTAAAGCAAATATCGAAATCGCTGAGGCAAATTCTGAAACGTCGGCTCTTAAATCCGAAGGGTATGCAAAAGGAACACAAAATGAAGTTCCTGTAACGAGTGGTATTTACTATCACGCAAATTCAAAATATTACTCGGAACAGGCAAAGATTTATATGGAGGCGGCTCAGGCAGCGGCATACGGAACTATTGATGATGCAATGTCTGATACTTCTGAAAATGCTGTTAAGAATAAGGTTATCAAGGAATATGTGGATAAAAAGGTATTATCAAACGAAACTATTGACGCTATTTGCACATAAAGGAAAGGAGTGAAAGATGATTACGGTTCTAATGCAGAGTGATAAAACACTCGTGATTAGTGAACAGGGTAAGATATATCAGCGTGAAAAACTTATTGATAAAATAAGATTTCTCGTTCCTGCTATTTACGATGTAAATGGCGTTGGTATGGACTTAACAAATTTTACCGCTACACTTGAATATGTAGACCAAGCAAATGTAGTGCAAACGGAAATCCTTACAAAGAGTGAGGATTTGTACAAAGAGAAGTTTATTGAGTATGTCTTACCTGTTGACACTAATGTTTCAAAATATGCCGGAGAAATAGAACTTAGACTGTCTCTTGTGCATTATGACGCTGACACGGGATATAACTATGTGCTTCATACTGGGCATACAAAGATAAGTGTGTCACCTCTTTCTGATTGGTATAAGTTCGTTTCCGATGAATCTCTTGATGTAATAGATCAGAAGATGTCTGAACTTGACAGTAAGATTTCGGCTCTTGATGAAATGGCGGGTACATATGCGGCTAACCAAGTTGACGATCTTAAACTTACAAACTCATTGCTTCAAGTATCTTCTAAAGGTACACCTATAGGTAATGGTGTAACGATAATTACATCTGGTGATACAGATGATTCAGATGCTAATCCGAGTGACGGTGAACTCGATGTTAATAGTATTGTAGAAATATAAGGAGGATGTTATGGGAAATAATATGTTATTGCCTCCTTTTTTCGCCTCTGGAGATCAGAATAAACTTGATAAATTTATCGAAAGTGATATTTTCAAAAACTCAGAACGTGTTTGGTATTACTTTCAGGTAGATACAGGTTATCTTGTTCGAATCAATCTCGACGGAACTTATAATTATGTTAAGGGCTACAATAAATCTTTAGTTCAAAGATATACGACGCTTCCCAGCACCACAGTAGGTGATCGGGAAGTTCTTTATATTGTGGGAAATACTGTATACACATTTGATGGCGCGAATTATGTTCCTACTTATGAAGACCTTACAGATACCGTGACCGAATTGGCAGAGCTTATTTCGCAGAATACACAGGCTATTACGGCAAATGCGACTGCAATATCAGGCTTGCAGACATCGGTACAAACAGTTCAGTCAGAGCTTGCAAACAAAGCTGACGAGTCAGATTTACAAACACTTGAAGGCGTGGTAGCAGACAAGGCTAATGCTTCTGATGTTTATACCAAATCTCAGTCATATTCAAAAGACGAGATAGATGAGAAGATTGGAACGGTCGAGGGTGGAGTTACCATAGCGGAATCTATTGTCATTGCCAAAGATGAGGCAGTTGGCGAAGCAAAAAGCTACGTAGATCAACAGATTGCTTTTAACATAGTTTAAGGAGGTTAAGATGGCAGATAATTCATCAGCAACCTTCTATAAGACTACACCTTTGAAGGTTGACACTATTGAAGAAAAAATCGGAAACGTCATTTTTGTTGATGGAGAAGATGCAAGTGGCGTAGCGCAGCGTTATGTGGCGGTAGACGATAATGAGGGGCGTAAATTATATCGTTCTGTTGTATTTCTTAAAAACGAGGCGGCACGTCGTAACTTCGCAAATCCATTTAAGATGTTTTATTTTACACTCGAAGAGAATGTCCTTTGGCGTTATACGGGTTCAAAGTGGGTACAGCTTACGAGTGAGCCTAAAAAACAGATAGAATTCTGTGAGGTTTCGGATCTTCCCGATGTTGGAGATAGCGAAGTGCTTTATGTTTGTGGCGATGATATATATCGTTATTATCTTGGGCGGTGGAGACACCTGAATGAATCACAAGCTCAGAACGCTTGGGAAGAAGTAATTGCTTAATGTGTTTGTTTACGAGTTTTCTCGTTCACAATATTGATTAAAAGGACTGTTACTATTTTTTATTATTTTTCGAAAAGGAGTAAAAAATTATGGCAAAGATTGATTTTTCGTTTCTTAAGATGACCAAAGCACTTTGGGATGCAAAGTACAAGGCAATTGCAGTTGACACAAACTTCTATTTCGTAGTAAATGCAGATCCCGCAGCGGGGGAAGATCCGTATGAGCTTTATATCGGTGATGAGCGTATTACGACCGAGACAGAGCTTGCGGCGGCTGTTACTCGTATTGCGGCAAATGAAGATGCTATTGCTATCCTTGATGGCGCTGATACTGTTGAGGGTTCTGTAAGAAATCTTATCAAGACTGCTGTTACAGGTCTTGACGGAAATGTTACGGGAACTGGTAAGTTTGCAACTCTCGTGTCTCAGGAAGATGGTATTGTAAGTGCAGTAATGGTTGACCTTACGGCGGCTGATATTCCTACCCTTACCCTTGCAAAGATTTCTGATGCGGGAACGGCTGCGGCTGAGAATGTGGCTACTTCTCCTATCGCTGAAGGCTCTACCGATGATGGTCTTGTATCTGCTGCTCAGGTTGCTACATTTGTTGCTTCCGAGGTTTCTGACCTTGAGGGTGCTATGCACTTTTTGGGCGTTATCACTCGTGAAGAGGGCGAAACTGACGCACAGGCTATTGCTCGTGTAGTTACTTCTCCTAAGTCCGGTGATGTCGTTGTTATGGGTGACAATGCAAAAGAGTACATCTATGGCACTTCAGCGTGGAGAGAAGTAGGCGACGAGGGGCTTTATGTTAAGAAGAGCACTACTATTGCTGGCGTAGATCTTCAGGACAGCATTACGAAGTCTGAACTGCTTGCGGCTCTCAATGTTGCTGATGGCGCTCAGGTGAACGTGCTTGAGGGTGTTCAGGTAAACGGAACAGACCTTACTATTGATTCCAATAAGAAGGTTAATCTTACTGCTGGTGTAGGTTCTACAGATGGTTCTATTGCGATCAACGGTACTGATTATGTTCCCAAGAACCTCAAGAGTGTTGCTACAACGGGTTCTGCTTCTGATGTGACTTATGTAAAGGAAGATACAACTACTGAATCTGTTAATGATGCACTTCAGAGAATTGATGGTGTTATTGGTGGATCTGGCACTCTCGCACAGAAAGCTGATAAGGTTACGGGCGCTACTTCCGGTAACTTCGCAGGACTTGATGCCTCTGGTAATCTGACCGATTCCGGCTCAAAGGCGGCTGATTTCGCTACTGCTGCACAGGGTGAAAAGGCTGACAGCGCAATTCAGGGTGTTAAGATTAACGGTGTTGAGCTTACTCCTGACGCGAATAACAAGGTTGATTACGCTCCTAAAGCAACTGATGTTGAGTATCAGGCAGCTTCTGGCGGTGAACCCGCTGTTTCTGTTGATGATGCCCTTGATGACATTTATGCAAAGGTTGGTTCTGATTCTGTAGCAAATCAGATTTCCGATGCAATTGATGCGCTTGACGCTGATGTTGACGCTTCTTCTTCTGACGCTGCTGTATCTACTATTACGGGTGTAGATGTTGTTACTGGCGTAACAGAGGCTAACGGTGTGATTACAGGGGTTGACTCTGCAAAGGCTGATAAGTTCGGTAGTGCGGCGGCTGTTCTTGGTACTGCACAGGATACTGCTTCTGATGATACGGTATTTGGTGCTAAGGCTTATGCTGATAACCTTGTTGCTCATTCTATATTCTGGGAAGAAGTAACTGAGTAATTTATGACAAATTGTTAATTATGCCCGTGGGAGGATTATTCTCCCACGGGTTTATTTTTTCCAGAAAGGAGCGTAAAGGATGAGCTTATTTAAACTGAAAATACCTGACTCCTCAACGGATTATGCATTATTTCTGAACAGTGAAAATGGTGCGCTTTATTCTAATGTTCCTGTAGATGGTGTTAAACAGCGTGTGTTAGTACACGATCCTTCAGCGGTAGCTTCGGTAGCAAATGAAAATAACAGTTTGGTTTTTAAGAATAACTCAGGAGCAACTATTGTTTCTATCCCACTTGGCAGCTTAACAGTTCCAACATTAACAAACGAAACAATAGATGCTATTTGCGTATGATAAGGAGGATTAAATATGTCAACACCTTCAGCAGAAGAACTCTCCAAATATCTTGACGGTTATAAACTGCAAAGAGTTTGGAACAAGATAGGTAGTATAAGCAGTTTATCGGAACTTACAGGAAATACACTTACGGAAAAGATTTCATCTTTGGATTCTAAAAAGCAGGATGAGCATATAGAGCGTGTAATTACTCTTTCTGTAGCTGGGTGGAATAACAAGACACAGACTGTTTCTGTGTCGGGCGTTACTGCGGATAATCTCGTGATTGTCGGGGCGGCTCCATCTTCCGCTGAGGCTTATGGAGAGGCGACGGTCAGATGTACGGCGCAAGCAGCAGATTCACTTACATTTGTATGTGAAGAAGTTCCTGAGACTGCGTTAAGCGTCAATATAGCAATATTCAATTGAGGAGGATCAAAAGGTATGATAGTGAATGCAGGAGGTGCGGGCGGCGGTTCAGCTAAAATGAAACTGTCGGTCGCTACTCAACCAACAAAAACAACATATACAGCGGGTGAAACGATTGACCTTACAGGGTGTGTGATTACTTTTGGAATAGGCGGTGCGCTTTCTACAGATGTGACCAATTTGTGTACCTTTAGCCCTTCTGCGGGTACTACTGTGTACGAGGACACAACTGAGATTTTGGTTACTTATGTTGCGGATGGAACGACATATACGGTTTCTATTCCAATTACAGTAACAAGAGTGCTTGCTTCTTTAAGGATAGATACAAATCCGGTTACAAATTATGTAGCGGGCGATCTGATAGATTTGGATGGACTTGTAGTGTCTAAAGTATTTACTTCGGGAAGATCTGAAGTAACCACAGATTACACAACAAATGTAGCTGACGGCACTATTATTTACGAGGACACTACCGAGGTTATAGTATCTGCTACAGAGGGTGGTATTACAAAGACAGCAAGTATCGCCCTTACAGTTCAGAGAGTTCTTCAGAGTATTGCAGTAACTACTCAACCCACAACTACAACATATAAGAGTGGTACTACCATTGATACGACGGGGATGGTAGTTACGGCTACTTATAATAGAACAAGTGCGGCGGTGACGGGTTACACCATAAGCCCTACAACGGCGGGGGCAACCGAGGGAACACAGACCGAAACTGTGACCTATACGGAAAATGGCGTTACAAAGACTACGACTTTCGATATTACGATTAAGAACCTTACAATCGTATCGTTTGCATCAGGAACAGAGTCAGAGATTAAGGCTATGCTTGATGCGTACTACGCTAATGAATTAGCGTGGGAAGATATGGGTTGGGAAGTCGGTAACACGAGAAAATGGCATTTGAACGCTATGCAAGCGCCTAATCCTAATAGCTCTAATACTTGGGCTGCACAGGATATTACGGTAGTTATTGTAGCGCACGACCATACAGACCTTGCAACAGCCGTTAATGGGCATACAAAGGCTTGTATTACAGTACAATGTAGAGAATGTATTAATAACGGTTCAGGTAATGACGGTACTAATGGTATCTATGTAAGCGGCGATTCGGCTAAGGATATGTCGTTTACAAAGTGGTCAAATCTCTATATGAGGACATATATGAATAGCACAGTTTGGGGTGCAATTCCGAGTGGAGATTTCAAATCGGCTATTAGGGTTTCAAAACATAATAGGTTAACCACGAATGGTAATAATCCCATGACCGCAAGTACAACAAATGGCTCTAAGACGGTTAGGACAACAGAATCGGTAACTGATACTTTATTCTTGCCTTCTTATACTGAGATATTTGGGAATGTTGCGTATTCTTATTATCTTGGCGGGGCAACTCCTAATAGTGAAGAGGGAACACAGTTCGAATATTATCAGACAGCTTCAAATAGGATAAAGAATGGTAATAATAACGGTTCTCCGAGTGGTACAGCGTGGTATTGGTGGCAAGGATCAGCATCGTCCTATTACAGCTCGTCCTTTGGCTATGGTTGGTGCGGTGTCTCTACTGACGGGAGTGCCAACCGTATCGGTGGCGACGGTGCTACTGGTCTTGCGCCCGCCTTCGCAATGTAATCTGTGATCCTACATCCGCCGCCCCTCGTGGGCGGCGGGCTTTTTTTATTTCCAGAATTGATTAAAAGGAGGTGTAGGATGTCAGTTTTAGTCGGGGATAGAAGTGAGTCCGGGCTTGAATTTCTCAAGAACGCAAGAGATATTGAAGAAAAGTTTATAAAAATGGAAATCAATAAACCTAAGCGTTACGGAAGATATTTAGGCAGACTCGTTGAATATGCAATGCAATTACTATTAGAAGTAAAGGCGGGTAACTCTTTCTATCCAACAACAAAATTAGATGTTGATGCTCGACAAGTGCATTTCAAGGAAGGCATAGCTTTATGTCAAGTATTAGTTTCTCAGGTTGAAGTTGTTCACGACCTATTCGGTAATGACGGAATATCAATCGGGGAAGTCCACGAAATTGCAGAAATGATTGATAAGGAAATTAGGTTAATCAAAGGAGTTATATCGTCTGATAAAGAACGATATAAAAACCTTAGAAAATAAAACCTTTAGGTTATATGCTATGTCCAATTACAACTCGTCCAATGGCTATAATTGGTGCAATGTCAATACTGACGGGAGTGCCAACAATAACAATGGCAACAATGCTAATGGTCTTGCGCCCGATTCGTATAACTTCATAGACGCGTAATCAGTAACTCACTATGAGCGAAAATCATTGTCTATTAGTAACGAAGGAGCATATAACCTGTGTGCGTGTAAATCGTACCGAATATATTTTCTCGCCTGACCTATCGGACGCTTCTTGCATGGTTGGTGATGGTCTAACCGATTTCATGGTAGTTGTCAGAGAGCGCTTATTGACCGAAAAAGACCTCAAGGCGCGGAGGAAATAATCGTTGATTAAGTCAAGATTTTGAAAAAAGGAAATGGTTGAAATGAATAGTAAAGAGCGTCATGAGGCTCGTTATCAAAGACGAGTCGAACGGCGAAGAGCTAAAAAGAATGATAAATTACTAAAATTAGGAGAATATGATGAAGTGTTTTCCTATGAGAAGTTATACGATTCATTCTATCTTTGCCGCAAAGGGGTTAGATGGAAGGGGAGTATTCAAAGTTATGAGGCGACTCTCCCTCTATCTACCCTATTTATTTTTAATCTTATGAAAAACAGGAAATTCAAACCAATGGGATTTCTTGAATTTGACATTATGGAGCGTGGCAAATTGCGTCATATTCGTGCCCTTAAAATAGGTGAGCGTTGTATTCAGCGTTCTTTATGTGACAATTATTTATCACCTTTACTCGAAAGCAAACTCATTTATGATAACGGAGCGAGTATAAAAGGAAGAGGTATTGACTTTTCTTTAAGGAGATTGAAGTGTCATTTGTCTCGTTATTACAGAAAATATCATACGAACGAGGGTTATGTTTTACAGTATGATTTTCATTCTTACTTTGACAATATTGACCACGAAATTCTTTTGGAAAAACTTGATAAGCTGATACCGGACAAAGATATATTTAGCGTAGTTGAAAAGATGATACGGTGTTTTGGAGAAAAAGGGTTAGGCTTAGGCAGTCAAGTCTCTCAGATTGCGGCTATTTTCTATCCGACCATATTAGATCGTGTTATTAAAGAGGAGCTAAAGGTCAAGGGTTATTGCAGATATATGGATGATGGTATTTTGATTTGCCACACTTTAGAGGAAGTTGAAAAGTGTAAGAAACGGCTCTTTGAGGTGTGTAAGGAATTGAACATCACAATTAATGAAAAGAAACTAAATGTAAGTAAGCTCTCAAAGACCTTTATCTTTTTAAAGAAGCGTATTCGTATGACGGGGACAGGAAAAATCGTAATGCGTATAGGACGGGCAGCCGTCATTCGTGCGCGTCGGAGACTGAAGAAACTTGCGAAAAAGGCGTATAACCCTGAAGAAAAATTTACTATCCCGAACTTATATCAATGTTACAAGTGTTGGTATGGAGAGGCAAAGAGGTTTATGAACTATTATATTCTTCAGAACTACCGCAAGCTCTATCTTTCCTTAATAGCTAAATACGAGCAAGAAGAATCTGTAGAAAGGAGAGATAGGTCATGCTGGACGTACGTGCCTTCGGAAGAATCTCTACCCCTATCCGCGTGAAAACAAGCAAAGATAAGAAAACTCTTTATACATCTTTCTTACTCGCTTCTCACGAGAAGAAAGAAACGACATTTATACGATGTGTTGCTTTTAACGGTTTAGCCACAGCACTACATGATTATTTTGTGGCGGGCGACCGCATAATTATTTACGGGGAATTAGAAAAAGACGAGTATAAAGGGCAGAAAAATTGCTTTCAGTTAATGGTGAACGACTTCAAATTTGTCGAGACTCTTGCGGAGCATACTAAAAATAAAGAAGCGCATCCAAACGAAGATAAAGTAAAGGAGGAACAGAAGAATGACAATTGATATGGCTCGCGCTATCGGTGATTTAACCAGACAGATGAACGAACTTGGTCGGCGCATTGATAATCTATATTCCGATCTTCATGCCGAGAATGCAGGAAACATAGAAGATAATGAGGGCGGCATTGTGGAATTAGGCGAGTCTGAATCTGATAATTCAGATGCTCTTATTGAATTAGCAGACTTAATATCAGATTTGGATTCAAGAGTTAAAGCACTTGAAGGAGGTGTGTGATGAACGAGAAATGGTATGAAAGCCTTAGTGGTATGGCAAAGTTGTATGGGAAAAGAATTTACAAAGGTAAAATGACTATTGACGAGGTTCCTGATGAGTGGCGAGAGGAAGTTAGGGCGGCAATGCCTGTCGGTGAGTGACGAAGAACAAGAGTGGATAGAGAACCGTATATTTGATCTTATAGAGAAGATTATCGAAACTCCTGATAATAAATATGCGGAGGAACTAAAAGAGTTATTAGAGTTAGTGGAATGGCGAAAATAAACGCCATTTTTTTATTGCTTCGAAAGGAGGCAGATTATGGGTATTATTGTTGGATCGGCTCGTATTTCAGAGAATGGTTCGATCAATGGTCGGAAAGGCGACCAGACCGGACGCGAAGTTGCAACTGAAGCATACTATCCTCATTCTAAAGGGTGGGATGTATTAAGGGGCAAAAAGTGGAATACACGTCAGGCTATAGCATTGAATATGAGAGCAGCTTGTGCGAATGATAATTTAGGTTATGGACAGAATGATCGCTACGATGTTATCACCATAGGAAAGAATGTCGGGTATAACGCGCAGCTTATTAACACGAAATGCAACTGTGATTGTTCGAGTCTTATAAGGCTTTGTGTTCTTTACGCTCAAATATTTGTAAGCGATTTCTATACGGGAAATGAATACGATGTCCTTATGGCGACAGGCGAATTTGAGGATGTGACAGATAAAATAAACGCTTCTACGGGCGAAGGACTTATGAACGGCGATATTCTTGTTACCAAAAGCAAGGGGCATACAGTGGCGGTTGTTTCTGGCGGTGCTTATGATCCTGAACCTAACCCGCATTTTAATCCTGAGCCTGTTGCTGCTGACGAAGAGGCTATTTATCGTATTGTAAATTCTAATGCTGGGATTCATATGTTTACCGCCGATATTAATGAAGCTAACTTCCTCATTGATAACGGATGGCGAGGCGAGGGTGTTGCGTGGATTGCTCCGAAGGAGTCTAATATTCCGCTGTATCGTCTTTATAACCCGAATAATGGGCAGCATATGTTCGCAAAGGGCGATGAGGAACTTCATAACTTAGTTGAAGTAGGATGGAAATTTGAGGGCATTGCATACCACGGCGATCCGTCAAATCGTAAAGCAGTATATCGCCTTTATAATCCGAATACAGGCGAACACTTCTTTACTACAGATGTAGCAGAAAAGAACGCTGTAGTTGCGGTAGGATGGAGCGATGAGGGCTGTGTCTTCTATGGAATAAGGTGATTTTATATGACCTCTCTGATTTATCGATTGACGCACCCATCGGCTAAAGCCAATGGGATTCTTGCTTCGTTGTGCGGTTGCGCTATTTAGTAATTACTTCTGTAATACCTTATAGTGACTTACATACACTCCACAAGCGTAACTTTCCGAGCGTCCCTCGGTAGTAAGTATTTATAGGATTAAGCAGTAACAAAGCCTATCATTTTCAATGCCTTGTCGAGAATGTTATCCGCTGCGTTGTTATCCCTGTCGTGGAAAGTACCGCAAACTGGACAAGTCCACTCCCTAACATTGAGGTTTTTTACTTCTTTGTTTTGGTAGCCACAATGGTTACAAAGTTGCGAAGATGCATAGAACCTCGGAACTTTTACAACTGTACTACCGTAGATTTTGGCTTTGTACTCTATCGTAGTTACAAATTTAGACCAAGAAACATCAGAAATAGACTTTGCTAACTTGTGATTGCGAACCATATTCTTTACAGCCAAATCTTCCAAAGCGATAAGTTGGTTTTCCTTAACAATTTTGGTAGATTCTTTCTGTAAGAAATCGTTCCTTTGGTTAGCGATATGTTCTTGTATCCTTGCAACTACGATACGTTGTTTCTGTATGTTAGAACATTCCGATAGTGGTTTATCATATATCGGATGTCTGTAACCTTTGATGATTTTATAGCCTACGATATGGCTTTCTATCATTTTAGAAAGTTTACGCTGTGCTTTAGCGAGCTTCTTCTGTGATTTTGCTATGTACTTATTGTTAGGGCATTTGTAACCATTGGTATCAGAGTAGAAATCTTTGATACCAAGGTCAATGCCTACCATGCAACCGTTGTTGGTTACATCAGGTGTAGGTACGTCTACATTCAGCACACAGAAGTATTTACCACTTGGCATTTGCTCTATGGTAGCGTTGTTTATCTTTGCAGAAGACAAGTTCATGGAAACCTTTGCTTTAACATAACCAAGTTTCGGTAACTTGATATGCTTACCGTCCAAAGTCACACAGATATTGTTGTTTACATTCTGTGTGCGGTAAGTCTTAAAGGTTTCCTTTTTAGACTTAAAGTGAGGATAACCACCTAAATGCTTAAAGAAGTTTTTATATGCTCTATCTAAATCCTTTAGGGATTGTTGCAAGGATATAGCGTCTACATTCTTTAGGAAGGCAAACTCATCCTCTTTCTTTAGATTGGTAAGCATAGCATTGGTTTCTTTGTAACCAATACCAACGGAAGTAGTTTCGTAGGTTTCTTTACGTAGAGCAAGACCTTTGTTGTAAATCAACCTGCAACAACCAAAAGTATTCGCTATTAAGTTTTGTTGTGTTTTATTAGGATATATTCTTATGCGAACACCTTTTAGCATACTTATTGCTCCTTGTAATCTATCTCTGTAATAATGCGAGTTAATAAGTGTAAAATGGGTTCTGGCGTTTTATTACGACCTTGTTCCCATTCCTGTAATGAGTATTTATTCAAATGATATTTGTTAGCAAATTTAGATTGTGACAATCCTGTAAGTTGTCTTAATTCTTTAATAGTCATAATTAGTTTTCCTTTCTAAACTAATTATAGTATAAGTTATAAACTTATAGTTGTCAAGTAAAAATTTTCAAGAAATAGACCGCCACTTAGGGGTGGCGGTCACGGTGAGTCCATCGGGCTTCATCCCATCAGCTAAAGCTAATGGGTTTTCATCCGTGAGTAATTTATAAAAGGAGAAATAGCGGTTAAATCGGCAGAGGGTTAATCCTTCTGTCATTTTTGCAGAAGGGAGCTTTGTTTATGAAAAACACGAAGATAAAAGAGAAGGACGGTGTTTTCTCAAAAGGCATCGTTCTTCTTATTGTTATTATGGTTGTGGCTTACGCCTTACTTGACGGACTGCTGAGATACAAATCGGGTTTTGGATTCTCGGACACAATGACAACTTGCTGGTTCGCATTCTGGGGTGTTGAGCTTGTCAATCTTGTGCTTGTTCGAATTGGAAAGCTGAGACATCCAAAGGATACTTCTCCTTCAATGGGTTCCGGCTCTTCTATCGGAGGCTGAATCTATTTGGAAGGAGTTAAGAAATGGGGTACATAGAGCAAATTCTTTCAAATCCGATAGGCGTGATAATGACTGTTTTAGTAGTCATACTCGCCCTTATGGAACTTGAAAAGATATTAAAGTGGATTAAGGGAAAATTTGAAGGTTATCATAAGATCAAGACTACAGACGAGGACTTTCATAAGAAAGTAGATAATCTTGCAGTAGCACATCAAGAGAATGTAAAGCTATTGCAGAAGATAGACGAGTCTGTAGACAGGATAAATGAACGCTTTAATGCTGTGGAGGAAGAGCGAAAACTTGACACGCAAGCAACCTTGAGGGCGACATTATATCATCTGTATGAAGATCTTAAAGACGAAGAAACATTAACTCCCACTCAATACGAAGTATTCCACGATGCAGCGCAACGCTATATAAATGCCGGAGGAAACTCAGTATTTAAGAACAAAATAATTCCGTTTATGGAAAGTAAGTGGCTTGGCGATACGGTCGTAGAGTAAATTACGGAGGCAGAATCTTAAGGTTCTGTCTCCATTTTTTGTACTAAATTTAATACAAGAAATAAATAACGGACGTTCTGTTACAAACGCCCGTTTCGTCTTGTTTACCACTTCTTTTACTTTTTACTTGAAGACACCCCTCAACCGCCCTTTCTATGCGGTTTTCAGAGGTTTTTCCTACAAAGTTCGATTCTCGTTATCCGCTTGCTTCAAAGTCAGCACTGATGCGGCTTTGCGGCACATAAAAATTGTTTACCGTAAACAATTTTTGTTTACCACTTCGGGGAGCCGTTTATAAGGCTCCTCGCTCTGTCTAAGTCGGTCTGAGTGAAGTAATTATTCTCGATGACTTCGGGTGAGTTGCCGTATATTTTAGCCGCCATTATGAGGTTGCCGCCCGATCTGTTTACAAGAGTCGTGATGGCATTTCTCCGGAAACTATGTGTTCCTTTGATAGCCTCCTTACTGATTTTAAGACCGAGCTTGTCGCAAATACGCTTATAAAGTTGGTAAACAATAAGCGTGGTTATGCATCCGTTCTCGTTATCCGCAGGAAAAAGATATTTGCTATCCTCATAATATGTGTCGTGGACTTTTTGTAATCTCTCCAAGAGATCAGCAAGGTCATTTGTGATAGGGAAGTTACGGTCTTTATTTGTTTTCGTGTGGTCTACGACAACAAATTGTTCTTTCTGACCTTCAAACTTCTTTTGCATAAGGAGTTCTTTGTGAACGAAGATGCAGCCGTTTCTTACATCATCCCATGTAAGCGGAGGTATTTCACCTCTTCTTGCTCCCATATAGATCTGACATTCAAGCGCATACGCTGGTATGTAATCGGGTTTCTTCTTATTGTATTCGTGCAGGACATTTATTATCTTCTGCACATCCTCGGCTGAATGCGCTCTTTCTACGAGCGGTGTATCGCTTACGATCATATCTGTAAACTTCTTGAAGTTAGCCCTAAGATATGGATTATCTTTGATCCACTCTGCATTATATGCATACTTGAACGTGATAGATAAAACCGTTCTCATAGCGAGAGCAGATTTTTTCTTAAGGGAGTATCTTTCGAGGTTCATATATACGATATTCTCTATATCCTTTGCGGAAATATCGTCTATCCTCATAGCCTCAAAAGCAGTTCCTTTGAAGAAACGGTTGTAATCGAACTGATACTTTGATACTGAGTTCTTGACGCTGACAAGACGCTCTTTTTTCTTCACATACTTTAGCTTCTCATCCATACATTCCTTAAAAGCACGGTTAAATGTCTTTTCGTTTCGGGCTATCGGACTCTGCCCGGTAAGGAAAAAGTAGGTCTTGTCTTTGAGTTCTGATAGGGTTTTAGCCTTTAATTGCCTCCTTCCGTTCTTTTTTGTGACATCCTTGACGGATATGTGATAATAACCGTCAGAAGACGCTTTTGATGGGAACACATAATCCTTTAATACGCTTTCTCTTTTCATAATATTTATGATTCGAGAGGTGTCTTCGGATGTTATTGTACCATCTCGGATGTTATTCTGCAATGTCAAGGCGACTGCCTCTGTAAGCATTCCCATCAAATGACTCCTATATTTTTAAACCACTTCTGCTATTTGAAATCTCATTTAGTATTAGACTTGTAAGCTTATTGTCTGACAACAATTTGCTGACGGTGTTCAAGTTCTTATAAAGTTCATTTAATTCTTTCTGAAGCTCATCGTTTTTTTTCGGTTCTTTTCTCATACGCACTCCATTTTGTTTGCAGCCATAAACTGCTGAAAATACTCGAAGCTGTCAGACTTCTTATACTGCTTTTCCGGTTCTTCATTGCAGTATCTCCAAATGGACTGCCTATCTATCGCTGTATAGTACCCACCGAATACGCTTCTGAAGAGTAGATAATTCGGATATTCTCTGACAAACTCGAACGGTGTCTTTATCTCTCCGTGAGCGGGGTGATTATAAAGTATCTGATCCCCCTCTTTGAATTTACGGATTCTCATATTAGTCGGTTCAAACCAATTTCTCTTGTAATACATATACTTTTTCCCCTTTTATCAGACTAAAAAATTCACAATATTTTTCAAGATGACTTCCATAATCTATCTTCCTTATCTATTCCCAAGAGACTATAACATCTTTCTTCTCTCCGGTTTTTGTAAGCACTCCGGTCTTTATGAGTATCTGTTTGGCTTTTATCTTTGCTTCATCAGGATTGCTTTTGGCAAACGCCCTTACTTTTTGTATCTCTGCCTTAGCATTATTCGTTTTTTCCATAACTCAGACTCCATTTGTGATAGTATTCTTATTTGGTTTTGTCAAGTGTAGCCTTCGGGATTCCATATTTCGGATATTTGAGCCATGCAATATACCCGAGCGCCTTCATATCCCTCGCATCTATTGGAATAACAAATTCATCGGCGTCCATCTTGAATGTCTTGCTTTTAGTGTCATAATGTCCTGTTCTATAGCGAGGACGGTTATTTCGGCAGGAATATAACACGACTTCTTTGTTATGTCTTGGAGGATCCTCTATGTCGTACCATACTCCGTAGCGGTGATAGTTCGGCTTTTCTCCTTTATCCCGCACACTTATTACTGATTTGAAAAATCGCTTCGCAAATTCCATTCCCATACTTGCCCCTTTCGTTATTGGGTTTTTCAACGATGATTGCACTATACACTTTTTAGTTGGTTTTGTCAAGTGGGTATTATGATATTTTTTCAGCGTATTGATTATCTGAGGCTAAATCAACGCCTAAAATTTCATCACGGTGAGGTTTCTGGTTCGGTATATAGCGTCCGAATTTAACGATGATATTCGTGTACTGTTTCAGCTTTGTTATTTGCTTTTGTATTTCAGAAGCATTATATCCGGTATAAATAACAACAGGATCATTAGAATACTTTCGTAATTCAGTTACAAACTCAAGAACATCCTCAAAAGAATCGAGGGGATCAAGTCCTTGAAGAACAACAGCTTCACACATATCATCCGTAATGTACCGTTGAACAAGATCAGGAATACTTATATCTACATTCTTTTCCTGCGCCAACGCATAATTCTGACAGTTCATTTCCCCGCATTTAAAAGTGCAATACGGAAACATTATTGTTAAAGAGGTGGCACGGTAATTAACCGTGTCACCCCAAAGAATATCTTTTACTATCATACTATTTGCTCCGCTGTATCGTTCATTGGTTCCCATTTTCGAGACTTAAACTCTGCTTTTCTTTCAGAAGACCACGACTTAACAGGAGTATAGAAACCAACGACTCGACTATATACATTACTAACAGGCTCACCGCATACCGGACATATATCTCCGTAAAAAGCGTGATTATGTTTACACGCATTTATTTGCGTGTTAAATGCGAAATATGTAACACCCTTATCGGCAATATAGTTTGTCATTTTCCACGCTTTTTCAAAGGAATCAAACGGCGCGTCTATATTTGCGTGAAGAATTGAGCCACCAGAACAATATCCGTCAAACTCTGCGGCTATTCTTATTCTTTCAGGCAGCGTTGTTTTGATACCAAGAGGAATAAACTGATTGCCATATAAAGGAAGATCATATATATTTGCATTTGGATAAAAGATTTTATCTTTTTCCATAAGTTTCGCCGCTGCTGACTCTCCGGGGATTTGTTCGCTGTTTACTTTATAATCCGCCCCTTCTTTAGCAATAAACTTATCTGCCTCTTCTCGTATTGTTTTGAAAATCTTTTCCCCAAGACTTGACGCTTGCTCTGTATAGAACACATTCCCGAACTCGTCTTGTCTGACGAAACCAAACTTCTTCATAGTCTCATAGATGCCAATAAAACCTATGGTGTTATAAAGATGTTCAAAGTCTATCAGACCGTGTGAAAAATTAGGGAGTAGTCCTTTTTCGACATTTCTTTTTATTATGTGCCTAACTATATCAAGCGCACATAAGTTTATATATGTACGATGGCGAAGATTGGCTATGTATTCTTCCTCGTTAGCGCTATCTAAAGCAACCCTCGCAAGATTTATAGTACTTACTTTTACTGAACCTACTTTTAAAGCAGTACCGCCGATTGAATTGAAATAGCCGAGATCTTCAATGTTGCTTTTTAAGCGGCAGCAGTTCGAGAGGCTATTGACTGAGTTATCGACAAAAAGATTACTGTCAGACCAATACCTATTATGCTCGACAGCCCAACGAGCGAAATCTTCGTCAACAAACTTCCCATTTTGTCTTAGTAAGGAAAAGCTATTCACAGGAAAGGTAAACATATTATGAGAACGAATATCACTCATAACTTCCATATACCATTTTTGAAATTCAATAATATCTTCCTCATAGTCAATCATAAACGATCCATCCGGGAAAGTAGCACCACCAAATAATGCCTCAAAATATTCGTGGTCAAAAATAGATGTGTTTGTAAATGCTGACTGTGAGCCATCACGCACATACGGCTGATTTACGGCATAAATAAAACGCTGGAATCCTTGCTGTGCATACTTCTTTTCTGAATGGCTTGTCTTTATTCCAAGATAATCTGCTTCAACATCCTTATGCCAAAAATAAAACATATAAGGAATGAGGTTGGGAAGTCCTACCGCTCCCGAAGTCCTATTACTTGCAAAGCTGATAAACTCTTTTACGAAGTCAACAAAAGTAATCAGATGCTTTGCTGGTTCAGCGTTAAAATCTCCGTCAATGAAGTACAGCCCACGTTCTGCAAGGTCTTTTAAATCGTAGGCAAAGCAGTAGCTCTTAAATGTGCTCGTGTCTCCATCGTGGAGATAAAGCGCACCAATCCATTCAAGTTCAAGCCACTCGTTTGCTATATCTCGTCCGTATTTCTTCTGTAGTTCATCGTATATTTTACGGAACGCCAATAACTTTCTATGAGGCTTTGGCATTTCATTTAACAATGTAACTATATCTTTTCTTCTTACATTTGAATTTCCGTCAACTGAAGCGTCTGCTATGGTATCTTTGTCGATAAAGTTATCTATAAACTCGTTATAGTTTAGCTGATTTTTCCCAAATCCGTTAAGACACGCCAGCTCTTCCCCGTATTTATTTTGTAATTTGTTATACTGCTCTGTGAAATTGTGGTTCAGTTTGATTGATACTTCCATAAAATCCTCCCTATAATTACTGTTGATTAACCCATTTAAACGCCTGTCCAAAGTCCATATAATTCCCGTCTACTTCAAGATATGGAGCAGACATCATTCCTTTTTCTAACATTAAATCAACATCATTACAGGTATCATACTGTAAACCCTTTTCATCAAGTTTCGCCTGAAGCACATGGCACTTCGGGCAATCAGTCGTGTAGAACGTAATTTTCATTTGTCTTTCTCACCTTCCTTTCTTGTTTCTTGTTCCACATTTTTTTTATTTTTTTTACTGTTTCAGAAATATCTATATATTCATCCCAATCGCCATTTTTATCATAATGGCGAATATGACGCACATTAGGAATAATAGTATGTTCTGGATCAACATCGTAGGCTTCTTCATAAGGCAAACGTTCTTCCTCTTTCCAATGTTTTTCGTAACAATCTTTACAGAAGCACTCTACCCAATATCCTTTTGAAATTGAACTGTCCGGCTTACCGCATTGCTGACATACATTCCTTGAGATAAAGGAATAATTATCTATAATACGGTCAATTTCTTTTGTACAGATAACCGGATATGCTCGAATCTCGCCATACTTTTCCTTAATCTGTTGAAAGTAGAAATGCTTTTCCAAATATTTACTTTTGTGTATTTCTTCATTTATCTCGTCAATGCACATATGCCATAAATCATTCCAGCCGCTATGTCCGAATGCATCGTAATCATTTCCAAGCCATTTATCATGTTTGTCAAACTTTCCCGACCAAGCGTTATGCGTATAAATCCAATCACCGTATTTCTTTGCGAGGCGCTTGCTTCGGAGTCTGTTACTTTTACGAATCTTATTCCACTTCTTCCTTGTGTTTTTCTTCCTCATATACCCTCTCCCAACCATATACCCATTCACGCGCCCATCGTTCTGTATATCCAAGACTTACAAGATACTCACAAAATTCCTTACGGTAATAGTCGTGAAGATTATCATGTATGCCCTCAATTGTTGCCTTTTCTCCGCTTTGCTTGACTTTTAATGCAAGAAATATTTCAGACTCACTTGGTGATCCGAAAAAACGAACTGTTTTTAAAGCATCGTCAACTGTGTATTCAGTTTTTTCACGCTTACATTTGCGATAATAACTCTTGATTCTGTTAAGTATGAAGGTAAGATTCTGTTGCTCTTCTTCGTCAATAAAACTCGTGCTTGAAAGATATACACACGCGCTTTCTTTATCAGCCCCCATAGACGCAATTAAATGAGTACCATAAGGCGCAAGATCTTTCCAAGAATTTATATCAAGTTTATGTGTGCGCCCGTCTTTTGTACGAATATAAAACTTTGATTTTGCGATATATTCGTCCGAACTATCGCCAAAAGAATCTGCACAATCGCATTTACCTGACCATCTACTCATTTTTCTTATCCCCCTTTTCCCGTTGTATTTGTTTCCATAAATCATCAAAGGTCTTGATTGGAATTTCTTTGCCATACCACAGCATTTTCTTGTTTGCTTTTCCGAAGTCGTTCTCATATATATACCACGAAAGAACACTATCACCCGCATCGTCTAACTTTAAATCAAGATTCTTTTCGAGGAGTGATATACAATCATCCATAAGAAGAAAGTAACTATCATAAACTTGATCTCCAAACATCTTATGCTTTTTGAATAGGCTATTTAATTCGTCCGTAAGGGTATATATATTTTTTATATTTTCCATATATTTAAGGAATTCTTTTTTATCCATAAAGTCCTCTTTCAAACTATTAAGGGCAAACAACGGCGTAGCAGGAATCCCACTACGCCGCATAGAAAGGAAAAAAACGTATTAAGAAGCGATAACAGGCACCTCTTTTTCGCGTTTGTCATAGTTAAGCGACCACACAGCCGATTCTATAAGAGCTGAAATCTGGTCTTCTGTGAGTCCTATATGATGCTTATCGCAATACTGCTTGATAAGCTGCATAACCTCCGCTTTCTTTTCTTTCCCTGCTCCCTTTTCGCCATAATGTTCTTGTTCAGCCGCATCGACGAGTTCACAGATAAGATCAAATACAATTTTCAGATTTGTTCCTTCTGTTTTTGATTTGATCCACGGTATCAGAAAGCGCGTAATAAGAACACCAATTACAACAACGGCAATTCTTAAAATATTGAAAAGAATTTCGTTATCCAT